>SAMEA104404097__coassemble_306_pt1 | contig 50268 bp, 36 predicted proteins | sample SAMEA104404097__metabat2_high_PE_098 | metagenome-assembled genome bin SAMEA104404097 (sample SAMEA104404097) | Balaenoptera acutorostrata | reverse complement strand
TACGGTTCTCCGGAACGGCGACGTACTCCTTTGTGTGCTTCTTTGGCCATAAGATAGGCACGTTTGATGATTTCCACTTTCTTCCTGTGGTTGCTGGCCAAATATCCGTCCAGCAAATCCTGGAATTGAGACTCCACCATTGCCTCTTCTGCGTTGATTTCAGGTTTTTGTATGTGTTGAGTTTTCGGTTCTGCCATAATATCCGCAAAAATTTGGATTCTTTCAAAATACAAACTTAACGATTTTCATTCGAAAATCCTCACCGTATAATAAAAAAAGAACCAGCGAAATAACTGTTTCTATACTTATTTGACCCGAAAATCCACAGTCAGCAAGGCTGACTTCAGCAATGCGGCGTTACTCCTCAAAATATATTCCAAAAACATACAAAAATTTAATCTGAATACCTCTTTATCCGGAAAGTTTTATGTAAATTTGTCACATAAATCTTTTTAACATTAAATCAATATAGAAATGGAACAAATTTCTCAACGAGTAGGCTGTTTATCACCATCAGCGACATTAGCGATGTCTCAAAAAAGCAACGAACTTAAAGCACAGGGCGTTGAGGTTATCAACCTTTCAGTCGGCGAACCGGATTTCATGACTCCGAACCACATCAAGGACGCTGCCAAGAAAGCTATTGATGAAAACTTTACAAGATATACTCCTGTAGGAGGCTACCTTTCTCTACGCAAAGCTATCGTAGAAAAACTAAAAAAAGAACAGCATATTGAATTTACACCGGAACAGATCGTAGTTTCTAACGGTGCAAAACATTCTTTATGCAACTGCATTATGTCTGTAGTCAATCCGGGGGATGAAGTTATCATCCCAACTCCGGCCTGGGTAAGCTACGTTGAAATGGTTAAACTTGCCGGCGGTACTCCGGTGCTTGTTCCTGCAGGCGTTGACCAGAACTTCAAAATTACAGGCAAACAGCTTGAAGCTGCAATTACAGAAAAAACACGTATGATTGTGATTTGCTCACCATCTAACCCTACAGGCAGTGTTTATTCAAAAGAGGAATTCAAAGAACTTGCAGACGTTCTTGCTAAACACGAAAACATTTTGATTCTTGCCGATGAAATTTATGAACACATCAACTACATCGGCGGTGTTGAAACAATATCCCAGTTCGAATCTATCCGCGACCGCGTTGCTATCGTAAACGGTGTTTCAAAAGCATACGCAATGACCGGATGGCGTATCGGATTCCTTGCCGCTCCGTTATGGCTCGCAAAAGCTAACAGCAAACTTCAGAGCCAGTACACTTCAGGTGCATCTTCAATTGCACAAAAAGCTGCAGAAGAAGCATACCTTGGTCCTCAGGACTGCGTTGAAACCATGCGCGTAGCATTTGAACGCCGCCGCGACCTTGTTGTCAAACTGGCTAAAGAAATTCCGGGTATCAGAATCAACAAACCGGAAGGCGCATTCTACTTGTTCCCTGAAGTTTCTTCTTACTTCGGAAAGAAATTCGGCGAAACAGTTATCAACGATGCCAACGACATGGCTATCTACTTGCTTGAACACGCTCACGTTGCAACTGTTGCCGGTGACGCATTCTGCGCTCCCGGGTACATTCGTCTAAGCTATGCTACAAGCGATGAAAATATTATCGAAGCGATGACAAGAATCAAAAATGCACTTGCTGAACTAAAATAATAAGAGTATAAAATTTAAAAATGTCACATTACGACTTTAACAAAGTAATCGACCGCAACGGTACCGACTGTTGCAAATTCGACGGTCTTTTGAACGTATTCGGCAAGAATACGCTTACTCCGCTTTGGATTGCGGATATGGACTTCGAAGTTTGTCCGGAAATTACCAACGCGTTGATTGAAAGAATCAAACATCCAATTTACGGATATTCTAATCCATGCGACTGCTACTGGCAGTCTATTATCGACTGGCTTGGCCGTATTCACAATTTCAAAGTAACCCGCGAAGAATTGACTTACATCCCGGGAGTTGTGAAAGGTGTTGGCTTTGCCGTTAACTGTCTGTCAGAAAAAGGCGATAAAATCGTTATCCAGCCACCAGTATACCATCCGTTCAAAAAGGTGGTTGAAGGCAGCGAAAGAGTTGTCGTTGAAAACCCGCTGGTTGAAAAAGACGGTTTCTATGAAATGGATTTTGAAGGTCTTGAAAACATTTTCAAAAACGAATCACCGAAAATGATGATTCTTTGCAACCCTCACAACCCTATCGGTATTCCATGGGAGAAAGAGGTTCTTGCAAAAGTTGCCGAACTTGCTTACAAGTACCATGTTATTGTCATCAGTGACGAAATCCACGGAGACCTTGCCGTATTCGGTAACAAACACACTCCGTTTGCAACTGCAAGCGAAGAAGCAGCACAGGTTTCGGTTACACTTGGCGCTCCGTCAAAAACCTTCAACATTCCGGGAGTCGTAAGTTCATGGACAGTTGTAAAGAATCCTGAAATCCGCAGCAAATTCTTCGGATGGCTGGAAGCCAACGAATTCAATGCTCCGACTTTCATGGCTACAATCGCTACAAAAGTAGCATATACAGAAGGCGAACAGTGGCACAATGAAGTCATGAAATACATCGAAGAAAATGTTATCGCTCTTGACGAATACATTCAGAAGAATATTCCGGGGGTTAAAATCATGCGTCCGAAAGCATCTTTCCTTGTATGGCTTGACTGCCGCGGCCTTAATTTGTCACATGACCAACTGATTGACTTGTTTGTCAACAAAGCGGAACTTGCCCTTAACGACGGTGCAATGTTCGGAAAAGAAGGCACAGGCTTCATGAGACTGAACGTTGCCACACAACGCGCGACACTGCTTGGCGCAATGGAAAAACTTGCAAAAGTTGTAAAAACACTGTAACGAATCATGCCGCCGCAAACGGCTGCGCTGGTTGAAATACGGGAATCCTCCCCTGACTGCGGGATGAACGCAGCAGAGGAGGATTTGTAATTATATATGTCTACTGTGAATTTTCGCTTTTTAATATGTTAATTTTACATAATGTGACATAAGAGCTAATTCACACCGAAACAAGCCAGACACAACTAAATTCAACATTACCATATATTTAATATCATTTCTACCAATTTCAACGTTATAAAAAAAGTCTAATCAGCCCAGCCTTTGTTAAAATCCAACAAAATTTGTATATTACGTTAAAAAATCATATTTTTGCATTAACACGTATTAGGTGTACAAGTTTTCGACTTGTAATTTTCGAATCTATTTAATATTTAGTAATAATTCTAATCCATCAGTATGAAGAGACTATTTCTCTTAGCTACCGCAATTTGTATTTTGGCCGTCCAGGCTATTTCAGCCAAGGGCGTCATAAATTGCCGTGGTATCGTCGTTGATGAACAGGGAGAGGCTGTCATCGGCGCTACAGTAACAGTTCCGGGAACATCGGCAGGTACAGCCACCGATATTGACGGGAAGTTTGCAATCAAAGTTTCCGAAACAGGAAAAGTTGTAAAATTCTCTGCAGTAGGATACAAATCCAGAGAGATTAAGGCAGCATCCAACATGGGAACTGTAAAACTTGAAACATCTGCAACAATGCTTCAAGACGTAGTAATCACTCAGTCTGTTGCCCGCACCCGCGAAACACCTATCGCAATCTCTGAAGTAAGTGCAGCAACTATTGACCTGAAACTTGGAAATCAGGAATTTCCTGAAATTCTTAAAACTACTCCGGGCGTGTGGACAACTCGTCAGGGTGGCGGTTACGGAGATGCAAAAACAAACATGCGCGGTTTCAAATCAGAAAACGTTGCCGTTATCATCAACGGTGTTCCTATCAACGATATGGAATGGGGAGGCGTTTACTGGAGCAACTGGGCAGGTCTTAGCGACGTAACTTCTTCAATCCAGACTCAGCGCGGTCTTGGAGCCGCAATGCTTTCAGCTCCGTCTATCGGCGGAACCATCAACATAACAACTTACTCTCTTGATGCTAAACGCGGAGGTAACGCTTGGTTCGGTCTTGGTAACGACGGTATGACTCAGGAAGGCATCAAATTCTCCACAGGTCTTATGGACAATGGTTGGGCTATGACGGTTCTTGGTTCTCACAAACAAGGCAACGGCTACGTTCAGGGTACTGAATTTGAAGCATGGAACTACTTTGTAAACATCTCAAAACGTATTAACGACCAACATCAGTTGTCTTTGACAGCTTTCGGTTCTCCGCAAAAACACGGGAAACGCAGTTCTGGCAACGGTCTTACCGTTGAAGGATGGCAGGAAGCTAAAAAATTCATGGGAGAAGATAGTCGCTACAAATACAACCCGACTTTCGGTTATGACAAAAACGGCAAAGTACGTTCTTCTCAGACAAATACATACCACAAACCTCAAATCAGTTTAAACCATATCTGGCAGATTAATCCACAATCTTCTCTATCTTCAGCTGTTTATGTATCTGTTGCAGAGGGCGGCGGTTACGCAGGTCAGGGACGTGGAGAATACAACGGTGAAAAATTGAGCCACAGCTCATGGTACGGTGCAAACAACGGAACCATCTCTACATTGTTCCGCAATGCAGACGGTACTTTCGCTTACGACAAAATCCAGGAAATGAACGAAAATAGTCTGACAGGTTCAAACATGATTATGAGCCAGTCAAACAACAGCCATGAATGGTACGGTCTTGTTTCTACATACCGCAACGAAATTCTTCCAAAACAGTTGACATTAACTGCAGGTCTTGACGTTCGTTACTATGTAGGTCACCACAACAACAAAATCATCGACCTTTATAACGGAGAATACTTTATGGACGACGGAAGCCGACGCAACGTAAAACCGGAAAACAATGCAGCGGCTGCTGACCCGAACTGGAAATACCAGAAACTTTCTATCGGCGATGTCGTTTACCGAGACTACGACGGACACATTGCTCAAGAAGGTATTTACGGTCAGGCTGAATACAGCATACTTGACAAAAAATTCAACTTCGTTGTAGCTGGTTCTCTTTCTAACACAAGCTATTGGCGTGTTGACCGCATGTACTATGATAAAGCTCACGCTACATCTTCTACAGAAAACCACCTTGCCGGTACTATCAAAGGTGGAGCAAACTGGAACATTGACCGTCACAACAATATCTTCATCAACGGTGGTTACATCAGCCGTGCTCCGTTCTTCTCCCAAGGTGTATTCCTTCAGTCAACAACAAGCCACGCTATCAATCCTAATCCGTTGAACGAAAAAATCGGTTCTATCGAATTCGGTTATGAATTCCACTCTCGCGTATTCTCAGCAACCTTGAACGGTTACTATACTAAATGGATGGACAAAACTACAGTTCGTTCAGGTGAAATCACTGCAGGTGACAATGCCGGCGACCGCTACGTATTCAACATGAGCGGTGTTGACGCTCGTCACATGGGTCTTGAATTGAACTTCACTTACGCACCTACAAACTGGTTCGAACTTCAGGGTATGCTGTCTTGGGGTGACTACATCTGGGACAACGACGCAGAAGGTTACTTCTACAACATGCAGGGGCAACCGTTGACAAACCTTCGCGGAGACTTGGCATCAGGTATCCTTGCTGAAGACCATGCTCACGCAGTTCTTCGTCAGGACGGCGTTAAAGTCGGCGGCTCTGCTCAGACAACTGCTGCCGTTGCCGTTACATTCCGTCCGTTCAAAGGCTTCCGTATCGGAGCCGACTGGACTTGCAACGCTCGTAACTACAGTGACTACTCTATCAGTTCAAGCAGCTACTCTCCGGGGGCTGACATCAAAGTTGCTGATCCTTGGGAAATTCCTTGGGGTAACCAGCTTGACCTATCTGCAAGCTACAACTTCAAGATTTCAAAAGATGTCAGAGCTACTATCTACGGTAACGTGAACAACTTGTGCAACTACAATTATATTATGGACGCAACAACTCAGACAGGTGATGACGGAACATGGAACAACGCTTATAAATTGTTCTACTCTTTCGGACGTACATTCTCTGTTCGCGTTAAAGTTTCATTCTAATCCAATAAAAGACAAGAAAAATGAAAAAGAATATTTTAAATACATTACTGATCGGCGCTTGTCTGTTGACAGTTACAAGTTGTGATTTGAACGATTGGAATAACGGACTTGACGGTTTTGAAGGCGACAAGACTCCGGTTGACGTTCAGACTATTGAATATACTTTGACTGACGCTGACTATGCCAACATCGCTGCAAACAGAACCAACATTGCTCTTGCAGGCGAAGAACATAAAGACGCATTGAAAGCTGTCGGTAAAAAACATTTCTTCACAAAAGAAATTACTCCACAGCAGTATGTTCCAGCTTTCTTCAAAGACACAAAATTCCCTTACTTTACTCTTGATGACGGTTCAGCTGTCAAACTGACTTACAAAATGGCTACAGACATGCCGGAAATCATATCAAGAATTGAAGCTGCAAGCACATTCGAACTTGAAGAAGCTGACTATCAAACATACGTTTGGGAAAGCGAAGACAGATATGTAAATAGCTTCACTCCTTCAAAGAAAGCTGACAACTACATGAACACTATCCTTAAAGACAGATACGATGATGCTGTAGAAGGTGCTGTCGCATACGTTACATACAACGAGTCTAAACAGGAACCTGTATTCGGCGGCTCAACTCCGGAAGTCCCGGAATTCCCGATGACATCTGTATTGGGTTCTCTGACTTTTGACCAGGAAGTTGAAGTTGCCGGTATCGTTGCAGCAATGTGCGCTCGCGGTTTCGTTTTGGCTGACGCAGCCGGTTCTGTTCTTGTATACTACAAAGAAGGGTTTGACCCGACACAGTTCAAAATCGGGGATCAAGTTACTTTGAAAGGCAAAGTCGGCGCATACAACAAAGGATTCCAGTTCGACGGTACAGTTGCTGAAATCATGATTAAAGGCAACCAGGAATATACATACCCTGCTCCGGTTGTATATACAGGCGCACAACTTGATGAAGCTATCCTGCGTCCTGAAAACGCATCTGGTATTTACGCTCAGATTACAGCTACAGCTGCTGTCGGAAAATTCGTAAACCTTAATGTAGAAGGGGCTCAGAATGCAGTCGGCAGCTTATATCAGGCAACCGACGAACAGAAAGCAATGTTTACTGACGGCCAAAAAGTAGTTGTAACAGGTTACTTCCTTTCCATATCTACACAAAAACAGGAAGACGGCACACGCCTTCCGAAATATGCAAACTTCGTTCCTGTAACTGTAACTCCGGTTAACACTGTTGCCGCATTCGTTAAAGCTGCAGCAATGCCGGAAATCCCGATGTCTCAGATGAACGACGTTTACGAATTCGACGGCAACAACTGGAAACTAATCCGCCACGCTGTAACTGTAGACAATGACGATTATCTTGCAATGGGTCAGAAATACGGCAACCTTTCTAAACCGGAACAATATCTTCCGAACTTCATGTTGAAAGAATTCCCGTATGCCAAAACTGGCGACAGCGAATTTGTGGTTTTCAAATACTACGCTAACAAAGAAACTACTATCCGTTGCGACAAATATGTATTCGACGGTGCAGTATGGTCTCAAGACCTTGGCATTGTTCAGGAAAAAGCACAGTTCGTAAACAAGAAAAACGTATGGGTATACGACCCGAGCGTTGTTATCAATCTTGCTGCAAGATCTGAATTGTCCAAGAAATATTATCAGACTTGCGTCGACTGGGTTGGTGCAAACGTAAAAGACGGCAAGAAATATATCAATGCCAAATACGGTAACAACGAATACTATTGCGGTACAAACGCTTATCAAGGCAATATCGACGTTCGTCCAGGCAAAGCCGTTGAACAGTATCCTGAAGGATATGCCGGAATGAACGATGACGAAGTCCTTGCTTTGATGAAGAAACGTTTCGAAACAGAAGTAATGCCGGGAGCCCTTTCAATTCTGCATCCGGACGCTGCTCCGGTTGAAGGTATTGATGTTATCTTTACTATCAACTTCGAAACTTATGACGGCACCGGCAATCAGGCTGAAACTATCAAATTCAAAGTTGTAGCTCCGGCTAAATTTGAATTCGTAGAATGTACATGGAACAAATAATTCCACAACATATCTCAAGAAAAATCCCGCGCAGAAATGTGCGGGATTTTTGTATCCGTATTGCCGCTTTCTATTGACAGATTCCGAATAATTTGCTAACTTTATAATTACTAATTTATATATACAATAACATTTAAACAGATACAGCCATGAAAACTTTGGGTATTATCAGTATGGTTCTTGCCGCGCTTTCATTTATAGCGTTTGTAACGGACATGATGAACGGCGCAGCTTTCGGCTACAAACATCTTGTAATGGCAGTTTTGTTCGGTGCTCTGGGATTTTTCTTCATCCACCGCGATTCCAAAAGGAAATCGGAACAACAGAATGCCAACAAAAAGTAACCGCAGTTTTCATAAAAAGTGACTTGATATCTTCCCTGCTTTTACGGGGGAACTAACAATATGCGGCCCGACCACAACCATAAACAACTTAAAACCGTAACTAATGAGAATTCTCGGAATTATATTTATTATTATTTCATTATCGAATCTTGCAACCACCATTCTCGAGTGGTTGATGACATATAACTTCAGTTTTATCCACCTGATTACGGCGGTACTGTTCGGCATACTCGGCCTGTACTGGATTCACCGTGCCAAGCGCATGGACAAAGCCCGCAAACTGCATGACAAGCACCGCAAACATCTGCTGGAACTGCAGAAAGAAGGTTAGGTATTGTTGATTTTTCCACGGCACGGCAGCCGCTGTTGTTCTATAGTTGCACAAATCTATTCGGAAAAAGAACTCATTTTCAGTTCTGAAGGCTGAATACATATCTTTGTATTCAGAAAACCAACCGTTTGCGACAAGACAATGAAATTTCAAACCAAACTTTATAATTTTCTGCAGGGTAAATTTGCCGTTTACTGCGGATTATTCTTTATCATCATCTCCATCATTGCGGTTATCGCCAGCTCCTACGAGGAGATGCGGCCGTACAAAACCGGACTCTTTCTGGTGATATACGCCTCTTCCGTAGTATTCCTTGCGGAATATATCGCGCGTATCTTCGCCGCTCCCGCCAAATACCCGCAGATGAAATCCTACAAAGCACGGCTGAAATACACTTTCTCGTTCTTCGGATTCGTGGATTTCGTGGCAATTCTGCCGGCGATTCTGACTTTCCGCTACTGGAACACTCCGGTGGTCCACGTGCTGATTCTACCCTACATCTTTACCGTATTCAAACTGCTGCGCCACTCCAAATCATTCAAAATTATCGGCGAAGCTCTCCTTTCCGTAAAAGACGAACTGGTAACCGCCTACTCTGCCTGCTTCATTCTGATAAGTTTTGCAGCAATTCTGATGTATTATCTGGAACGTGAGGCACAGCCGGAGATATTCCGCAACATCGGACAAGGGTTCTGGTGGTGTATCGTCACTTTTACCACTACCGGTTACGGCGACATCTACCCGATTACCCCGTTGGGAAAACTGATAGGCGGATTCATCAGCCTTATCGGTATCGCCATGATTACAATTCCGACCGGCATTATCGGTTCCGCATTCATGAACACCGTCCAGAAACGAGAACGTGAAAAGGCGGAAAAGAAAGTCCGCGAAGAAATGGAAAAAGAAAAGGGGAAAAGCTGACTCTTCCCCTCTATTCCGATACCAACTGCAGTCTAAAACATTTTCTTGGTTTTACCGCTCATCTCCTGAATGTCAAAAGGGATAATCTCTGTGCGGTGAAAAGATTTCGCAGCATATTCCTCTCCCATGGCTGCAAATTCAGGGCAATATTTCCCGACAAAAATCCGAAGAGCTTCTCTCCGCTCCTCTTCCGGCAAATTATGGTGTGCAGTGCAGCGCATCACGATGCTTTCATAACCTGTAGTGAATTTCTCGGCAATAACGTTGGTGCGACCAACCACGCAGAAGGATACTTTATCACACGCATTGATACACTGCAATTTTCTTCCGTTCGGAGCACAGTGAATATAGACGGATTCTTTATGATTCCAGGCATAACTCAACGGAATTCCGTATGCACCCTCCCCGTCTGCGGAGCACATACTTAAAACTCCGTACTCTCCGTTTTCAAGTATCTTAAATGCTCGTTCTTCCTCCAAAGTGCGGTCTTGTCGGCGTACTTCCTGATTGGTATATTTCATGTCGATTGAATATTTCTAAATTTCATCGCAAAAATACGATTTTCCGTCCGGGAAATGCAAGAAGCAAGGACAAAATCGGGTTGCTTTCCGCAGTTTTATCCAAAAATTTATCTTATCGTAAATTTCGAAACGTACACGAACATACAAGTCCGCCTATTCGGGCAAAACAAGCGGTTTTAAGGGCATCTTATCGCCCACTCTATAACTTTATCAATTATGAATAAAAGTTCCTGTAACGACAGAATACAGACCGATTCAGCAAGCAGACAATTCCGTCGGATACAAACAAAAAAAGGGATGCCGAAATCGGCATCCCTTCAATATTCTATAAGGAATTGATTATTTCCAAAGAGGATTCTGTTCCAGGTTAGAATTCAAAGTGATCTGTCCGGATGGGATAGGCCACAAGTACTGACGATTGTCATAGATACGAACTTTACCTTTAGTACCGTCAACATAACCACCAACGTTAGCAATTTCTGTAGTTGCTTTAGTCATGTTAGCACCAAGAAGGATGTTTGGATATTTCTGAGAATCAAGAAGGTCAAGTTTATGCCATCTTACAAGGTCCCAGTAACGGAAATCGTTATCCATAATCAATTCGCAACGACGACAGCGGCGGATTTCCCAAAGAAGGTCGCTCACGCCCATATTGTTTGCAGGATCCGGAGTGATTGCGTTAATCTGAAGAACCGGAAGCTCTGCTCGTTTGTAAAGTTTACCGATTGTATTGTCAACATCTTCCTGAGTCAACTCTCCAAGTTCAGCTTTAGCTTCAGCATAGTTCAGATATACAACTGACAACCAGTAGACAGGAGCACAAGTGTAGTTTTGTGTTGTATTTCTACGGTCTTCAGCAGGAAGAGTGATATTGTCATATTTCTTGACACCGTAACCTGTAGAAGAAGTCATCTGCATACCACCTGCGCGGCTCCAAGTCATATCCTGGTAGAAGATAACCGGGTCAATAGTAGCTGCAAGACGCGCATCACGTTCCTTAAGAAGTTTTTCGATACTGTAAATATCTTTACCGTTATCGTCTTTTGTCATTTCACCGACATCGCTCTTGTTGCAAGTAGTTGTTGCAAGAGGTTTGCCGTCTTTAAACAAATAAGCGTCAAATGCGTCTTTTGTGATACCGCTGATCTGAGTAGAAGAGCAAGTATAAGAAATCAAAGAGTGGCGCATAGTCTGCTGGCTGTATTCTTTCTGGAAGATAACTTCAGGGTTTCTGTCAAGATTGATAGAGTTGTAGATAGCCTGATAGTCATTGCTTAGAGTATAACCTGCGTTGATTACATTCTGAGATGCTTTAACACATTCTTCGAAGAATTTTTTAGCACGACCTTCGTTAGCCGGTTTGCCGTTTTCAGGCTGAGTACGGTATTTGCAGAAAGAAGCTTCCCACAAGCAGATGTCAGATTTCATAGCGTTAGCCATGTCTTTGTTCCATTCACCGTTACCGCCGTCTTTCATGTTGTCACATGCAAAGTTCAAGTCTTCAAGAACTTTATCCATGATTTCATCACGATCCTGACGTTTGCCGTAAACGACATTTTTGTCAGAAATTTCAACGACACCGTCAACCCACTGTACATCACCGTAGCGTTTTACAAGCTGGAAGTACTGATGAGCTCGCACCAAACGACCGATAGCCAGGAAGTGGTTCTTTTCAGACGGAGTAAGAGTAGATTTGCTTACGTTAGTGATAACGTAGCTTGCGTGACGGATGTTGATCCAAGGATTTTTCCAGCTTGAAGAAGAACTTGGAACGTTTACATTTTCCCATTGAGCGAAAGAATTTCCTGCCTGGTCGTCACTCAAAGTATTGAAATAGAAGTCTCCGTGACCTCCATCGTTACCATAACCCAGGAACAAACCGTAGAAAGTGTCGGTCTGACCCTTTACATTGCTGGGGTTGTTCCAGTATTCCGGACTGTTAGTCTGGTCTGTTAGAGGATAGCGGTTATCATCAAGGAAATCGCTACAGCCAGTCAATCCAAGTGTAGCAGCAGCTACAATACTATATAATAATACTTTTTTCATTGTTTAGTCAATTTAAAGTTTTAGAATGTAACTTGAAGACCGAATGAGTAAGAGTGAACCATCGGAGTTGTACGACCCCAGTCCTGGTTGCTACCTTTATTCATTTCCGGGTCAAGAGGATAATCGCTGTTACCGCGGTAAATCATACATGGATTTTCAGCGCTGAAGTAAACGCGAAGATTATCGATGTAAGCCTTGCGTGTAATCTGTTTCGGAATTGTGTAACCGAATGTAATGTTCTTGAATCTCAAGTAGCTCATGTCTACAAGATATTTAGACTGCGGATAGAAGTTGTAACGACCTTTATCTATGCCCGGAACTGTACCGTAGTTAGCACCGCCACCATACATACATGGGTATTTGTTGTTCTGGTTGATGTTGTAACCTTTTACCTGACCTGCTTCGTTGTAAAGAATTTCGTTATAGCTTTCCTGATGAGCATATGTAGCATCAGTCCCACGCATGAACGGCATTACGAATGAAGATACTGTCCAAACATCGCGTTTGCCGACGCCCTGGAAGTACATATCCAAATCGAATCCTCTCCATGCTGCGCCAAGACGGAATGAATATTCGTAACGCGGAGTTGAGTTACCGATAACTTTAAGGTCACCCATATCGTCTTTGGTACCTTTACCGCCGTCAATTTTACCGTTACCGTCCAAATCTTTGAACTTGATATCACCAGGACCGAATACGAATGAACCCTGTTCCAAACCTGTCTGAGAAGCTACGCCAGGAGCATATGTCAAATTGCCGTCTGCTCCTTTGACGAAGTCTGATTCTTCGAAGTAACGGTCTGTTTCGAAACCGTAGATATCACCATATACTTTACCCTTGAAGTACTGGTTGATTAGACCTGAAGGGTTGTTCCATTCTGTAACGACAGTCTTGGCGTCACCGATATTGAAGTTTGCGTAAACATCCCATTCGCCGAATCTCTGGTTCCATCCCAAGCTCAATTCCCAACCGCGTGTGCGAAGAGAACCGTTGTTTCCGTAAGGAGCTGTCGCACCGACGATATCAGGAAGAGTTACAGACGGAGCCAACATATCAAGAGTTTCTCTCTGATACCAGTCAAAACCAAGAGTAAGAGTATTGTTCAAGAATCCAAGGTCAAGACCTACGTCCATTGTGCGAACACGTTCCCAAGACAATGTAGAAGATACCAGTGAAGGCATTGTTCCTGCAGTGATTTTCTTGCCGTCAGGGCCAATCCAATTGATGTCTTTGCGACCTACAGTTGAGATGAATTTGTTGCTACCGATAGCTTCGTTACCGATTTCACCGTAAGAGAAACGAAGTTTACCGTTGTTGATATACTGTTTCAAGTTTTCAAAGTAAGCTTCTTCAGAGAAACGGTAACCGATAGATCCAGATGGGAAGAATGCCCACTGGTCGTTTGCCGGGAATCTTGAAGAACCGTCATAACGTCCGTTCAACTCAATTAGGTAGATACCTTTGTAGTTGTAGTTGATACGTCCGAAGAAACCTGCAGTTGCACGATTCCATGCATAGTTGCCGGCGTACTGGTCACCTGCCGCAAGGTTGATTTCCGGTAGGTTGTTGTCAAGAAGTTCATTTCTCTGACCCCAGAAATCACGATATGATTCGCGTTCTGCCATACCACCAAGCATTACTTTGAAGTAGTGGTTTGAAATTTCTTTTTCGTAGCTGACGAATACGTTTGTAGTCCAAAGTTCGCTTCTTACGTTTTTGGAAACTGCGTATGTTTTGTTCTGACGAGTCTGATAATGAGGTTTGTCAATGCTACCACCCCAAGTATTCCAACACCAAACCGGAAGTTTATTATAGTCGTTGTTGCGGTTTGTAAGGTCAAGAGTGAAGTCTGCATTGATAGAAAGGCCGTCAAGGATATCAGCTTTAGCCCATGCCTGCATACGGGTCATAGAAGTGACATCGTGGTCTGTACCTGCCTGTTTGCGCATTGCGATATCGTTCTGGCAATCTACAGGGTTTCCGTCAGCATCCGGCATCCATCCGTAAGGGCCAAAGAAAGATCCCCAGCGCCACATATAAGTATATGTAGAACGGTTGGTGTTCGGAGAATCGTAAACCTTGTTGTTGTAACCGAAACGAACACCTGCCTGCATCCAGTCTGTAATATTAGTCTGGATATTTGCGTTTACGTTGTAACGTTTAAGTTTTGCAGGGTTAAATTCCATGATATCTTCACGACCGCTGTAGCCGAAGCCTAAGTAATATGAAGTTCTGCCTGCAGAACCCTGAACTGTTACGTTGTGCTGATGAGAGAATGCAGCGTCATTGAACATGATACCCTTAACATCCCAGTCAGCGTAATACATAGGAGCAGATTTGCCTGTCGGGTCGATATAGTAGTCACCGACGTTGTCCCAGCTTTCGAACGGTCTCATCTGGCGGTAGCCTGACTTCTTGTGTCCGTTCTGCTGCTGCCATGCTTCTGCGTATGGAAGCATTTTGTCAAGATACATACCGAAAAGTTCCGGATCCTGACCGGCGCGCTTGTTAGCCTGGATAAATGTTTTAATCTGCTGTGGAACATCCGCATAATCCGGTAGAACTGTTGCTCCGCTCCATGCGAAGTTGTTTGAATAGCTTACTTTAACTTTTTCCTTAGTGTTGGCTGTTTTTGTTGTAACCAAAATTACACCGAATGCAGCGCGAGTACCGTAAATTGAAGATGATGCAGCATCTTTCAATACCGAAATATTCGCGATATCAGACGGGTTAAGGAATGAAATATCGTCCATCGGAACACCGTCAACAACGATAAGAGGTTTTGAAACCTCACCGTTACTTAGTGTACCTGTACCACGGATTGTCATAGACGGCTGGCCGTTGATATCACCGTTGGTATTTACAATTGAAAGACCCGGAACAGCACCCTGCAATGCCTGAGCGACATTTGTTTGTGGACGGCTTTCCATTGTCTTTGCTACATCGACAGTTGCAACAGCACCTGTCAAGTTAACTCTTTTTTGTGTGCCGTAGCCGACTACTACTACGTCATCAAGTACTTGATTATCACTTGCCAATGTGATTTTCAAATCAGATCCGGCTTTAACTGTTGTCGGTTTGCAACCTACATAACTGATTTGAAGAGTTGAACCCGGTTTAACTTTAAAGCTAAACTTACCGTCGATGTCTGTTGCGACACCTCTGGTGGTTCCTTTTTCTACTACACTTGCGCCAATAACCGGCTCACCATTGTTGTCCAGGACAAGACCACTGGCGGTAGTCAAAGATTGTCCAGCAACATTTGCTTGCGGTTCGGAAGCTGCATATGCAACATTACCCCCCCCTATGAGTACTCCGCAAGAAAGTAACAGCGTAAAAAATAGATGTTTTTTCATAAACGATCTTTTGATAGTGGATTATTTAAGATTAAAAAATTGCGCTTCTCACTCAACTTAAAGCCGTTCCGGACTTTTTTTTAAGGTTCGTTATCCGCTCGCCGTTTTGCAATCAGCACGTTTTATTAATTATTTTCGGTTCTTTTTTTATTATTATTTATAAACAACACATTTTTCGAGAAGACTTTGCCATCCCAACGATATATTAATTATAACAGCTTTAAATATCTATTTTCATGTTTTCGGTATACTGTGTTTCCGTATTAACCCTAAGGTCTCTGCGTCTTTTCAGTTATGTATACTAATGCAAATTTAAATACTTTTTTCGATTCTGCAAATATTTTAACCTTTTTGAATCAGTTTTTTTCAATGATAAAAAACAACCTTGAAAACACAACATAAACAAGTCTATTGGTCAAACTGATACAAGAGCATAAACAACTTCTCAAACATGACTTTCCATTATGTTTATACAAGCCAATTAGCAGCATTACTACCCGATAAAAAAAACGGAACCCGGCAAGTCGGATTCCGTTACGGATATATTGTTTTTTATCAGATAATCAGCATTGCGTCACCGTAAGCTCCGAACTGGTATTTTTCGTTTACAGCAAGTTTATACGCATCCATTACATGTTCGTAGCCGCCGAATGCAGTTTGAAGCATCAGCATTACTGAATATGGAAGGTGGAAACTTGTTACCATTGAATCGCACACAGTAAAGTCGTACTGCGGGAAGATAAATTTGTTGGTCCACCCTGTATACGGTTTAATTCTGCCATCCATCACCACTGTACTTTCAAGGGCGCGGATAACAGATGAACCAATAGCGCAGATTTTCTTTCCTGCATCTTTGGTGTCTGCGACCTGCTTTACAATAGTTTCGTTCACATCCATCTGTTCTGAATCCATACGGTGTTTTGTAAGGTCTTCAACGTCGATGTCACGGAAATTGCCCAATCCAGCGTGCAAAGTAACGAAACCGGATTCGATACCTTTGATTTTCATTCTCATCATCAATTCACGGCTGAAATGCAAGCCTGCTGCCGGAGCAACCACAGCGCCTTCATTCTTTGCAAAAATACACTGGTAGCGGTCGGCATCCTCTTCAGTTGCCTCACGGTCAATATATTCAGGAAGCGGAGTCTGAGCAAGAGCAAACAGATTGCGTTTGAACTCTTCGTGAGGTCCGTCGTAAAGGAATCTCAATGTACGGCCGCGGGAAGTGGTGTTGTCGATAACTTCTGCAACCATTGAATCCTCAACTCCGAAATAAAGTTTGTTTCCGATACGGATTTTTCTTGCCGGTTCTACAAGCACGTCCCAAAGTTTCTGATCTTCGAAAAGTTCACGAAGAAGGAACACTTCGATTTTTGCACCTGTTTTTTCCTTGTTTCCGTAAAGTTTTGCCGGGAACACTTTTGTATCATTCATTACAAACAAATCGCCTTCGTCGAAATATTCGATGATATCTTTAAACTGGCGATGTTCAATTTCACCCGTTTTGCGGTGCAGAACCATAAGGCGGCATTCGTCACGGCTGACAGCCGGAGTTTGTGCGATTAGTTCTTCGGGTAACTTGAATTTAAATTCCGATAGTTTCATAATGAGTAATTATTTTTTGTTTGTTTCTTTGTTTTCATCCACCCATTCAACAACTTCTGCGTTGTGAAGGCAATCCATAAGAGCATCAACCTGCATGCATTGGTTTATGTTCACCTCACCGACACGGGTTCTGCGCAATGCTGTAAGATGCGCTCCGCTGTTCAGTGCCTGTCCGATATCGCGAGCCAGCGCCCGGATATATGTTCCTTTGCTGCAAACAACTCTGATAACCAGTTTCGGAGAATCAAATTCAAGTACATCAATCTCCTTGATTACAAGTTCTTTTGCCTTCAACTCCACTTCTTCACCGTTGCGCGCCAGTTTGTAGGCTCTCTTTCCGTCTACCTTGCACGCGGAGAATACAGGCGGCACCTGCCAGATAGTTCCCACGAATTTCGGAAGAGTCTCGTCTACCAGTTCTCTGGTAATATGTTCGTAGGGATATCTGTTGTCTATCTCTTTTTCAAGGTCGAACGACGGAGTTGTTGCTCCAAGTTCAAGAGTTGCAATATATTCTTTTTCGTGTGCCTGCAGTTCGTCGATTCTCTTGGTGGATTTTCCGGTACAGATAACCAGTACTCCTGTTGCAAGAGGATCCAGCGTGCCCGCATGCCCCACTTTCAATTTTTTCTTTTTTGTTTTTCTTGTCAAAATGCCGCGGATTCTTTTAACTACGTCAAAAGAGGTCCATTTGTACGGCTTGTCAACAAAAAATATCTCGCCTTCGATAGGGTTCAACATGCTTACCGGCTTATTGAATTAGTGAAAAAATCAATGTTACGGCACCGGCAATCGCGCAGTAGATGGCGAAATAAACCAGTTTGCCTTTTTTGACAAGATTAAGCATCCATTTGCAGGCAAGACATCCTGAAAGGAATGCAGAGAAGAATCCTACAATCAAAGCAAGCAGAGAGATTTCGGATTCTCCGGTAACGGAACCTTCGATAATCTTCATTCCGTCCAGAAGAGCTTCGCCCAGAATCGGAGGGATTACCATAAGGAAAGAGAACTGTGCAAGTTTTTCTTTCTTAGCGCCAAGCAGCAAACCTGTTGCGATGGTTGTACCTGAGCGGGACAAACCCGGCATTACGGCACATGCCTGGCCAAGACCGATGACAAAGGCGTCTTTATAAGTGATTTCGTGACGTTCTTTCGGTTTGTAAAAATAGGAGAATGCAAGCAAAACCGCTGTCAAAAGCAGCATTGAACCCACAACAACCAAACCGGAACCGAATATCTGTTCTACATAATCCTTGAAGAATACGCCGACAATTCCGATTGGAATCATGGAGATGATAATCTTCAATGTATAAATTGTTTCATCGTTCATCTGCCATTTGAAAAGGCCTCTGAAAATCCATTCAATCTCTTTCCACAAAATTACCAGTGTACTAAGCACTGTTGCCACGTGAACCACGATAGTGAAAGTCAGATTTTCTGCAGCTTCAACGCCAAACAGCGCCGAACCGATTGTCAGGTGACCGCTGCTGCTCACCGGCAAATACTCTGTCAATCCCTGGACGATACCAAGAACCAACGCCTCAAACCATTCCATTAATTATACCTTGTTTTAGTTATATTATTCTTTGTTTTCGCTGCCGTCTCCGGTTTTACGGTCCTTGCCTCTGTACATGATGGCGATTACCATGAATACAAAACCCAGAAATGCGATTGCAGGGCCGATTACAATGCGGCGTGTGCTGAAAATATCAGGATTGAAAGTGTCTGTACTCGGAGCACCGCTAATCATTGCGAACCCGACAATAATCATCAGACAGCAGATTCCTATCATGATAAAATTAATTTTACCAAGAGGGAAACGGCTGCGTTTCATATCCTCTTTTTTAGTGTTGTTTGTTACTGACATATAGTATAAAATATTGTTTTTTCAAATCTATCTTTTGAACAGCGCATCGTAGTCCAGACGCAGATATTTGTTGGTGGATATCAATGCTGCAAGACCGCACATCACTACTCCCGCGGCTATGATGCCGAGGAATACATACACCATCTGCGCGGTCGGAAGCAGTTCTTCATTCAGTTTCACCACAGTAGACGAGTAGTAAATCGCGATGTAAAGCATGATTATGGCAAGAATTCCGGCAATCAGACCGTTGATCATGTTGCTGATAACGAACGGACGGCGGATAAAGCTCCATTTTGCCCCCACCAGTTTCATGGTGTGAATCAGGAATCGCTTTGAATATACCGACAGATGGATGGTGTTGTTGATAAGTGCGAATGAAATAATCATCAGTACTACCGCAACCAGTGTCAGTATCATCGAAATATTGTTGATATTGTGATTGACCGCATCGATGATTTCGCGTTCAATTTCAACGCTTTCAACGGCGGGATTGGTCTTTACTTCGTTCGCGATTTTGGTCAGACTTACAGATGACGAGAAATCGGACTTGACTTTGATGTCGAATTCAGCGTTCAGCGGGTTTACGCCCAACAATTCAAGCAGATTTTCTCCGGTTTCTTTCTCCCATTCGGCAAGAGCGTCCTCACGGGAAACATATTTCACGCTGGAAACATATTCGGCATGATTCCACATTTGCTTAAGTTTGTTGATTTCGGAATTGGATGCGTCTTCTTTGACGATGACGGTAAACCCAATTCTTTCGCGCACCTGGTTGGACAGGTTGTTGCCTACGATTACAAAAAAAGCGACCATACCGAAAAGCACAAGCACAAGCGCCACACTTATAATCGAAGTGAAGTTGGCGTTGAAAAAAGATATTTCAGACTTCTTGTTTTCGGAATCCATCCTGCTCAAAATTCAGCGCACAATACCCCCAAATAAGGGCAAATTACGCATAAAACCTAATTTCTTACAAAAATACAATATGAAAAGCCCTTTGTCAATGATTTTTAGAAATATTTGCAGTATTTCCTTAAAATTGAGCAGTTCACCGAAAAAACAAAAGAATCCGCCTCCGGAACCGGAGACGGACTCATTATATAATCTGTATGATTTTACCAGTTGATTTCACGCAAAGCTTCTTTGTTTTCAACCATTGAGTTTGCCATGGCAACAGCCTTGGTAATGTGGTCGCAAACGTGGTCTTTGCCGACTTTGTTGTAGATATTTGCCTGCTCGAGAGTTTTGCGGACTTCTTCACGGACGCCTGAAAGCACGATGTGAATACCTTCTTTGTGTGAAGCGTCAATCAGAATCTCAAGGTTGTGGATACCTGTTGAATCGATAAACGGAACTTTACGCATACGGATGATACGCACCAGCGGTTTGTCTCCCATGTCGCGCATCATTTCCTCAAACTTGGTTGCAACACCGAAGAAGAAAGGACCGTCGATTTCGTAGATTTCAACACCTTTTGCAACGTGAAGCACTTCTTTCTTGTCGTTGCCGGAACCTTCGTTCACGTCAATCTGGTCGCTAAGCACCTTGATATTGGTATTTTCCATTACACGGCGAAGGAACAGCACGATTGCAAGAAGCAAACCGATTTCGATAGCGATGGTCAGGTCGAAGATAACAGTCAAAAGGAATGTTACAAAGAAGATGGCAACATCTGATTTCGGGTTTTTAAGGATTGCAATCACTGTACGCCATCCGCTCATGTTGTAGGACACCATTACAAGTACACCTGCAAGACATGCCATCGGAACGTAGTTGATAAGCGGCATAAGGAACAGGAAGATCAGCAAAAGAACGATTGCGTGAATAACGCCTGCAACCGGAGTTTTTCCGCCGTTTGTGATATTGGTCATTGTACGGGCAATAGCGCCGGTTACCGGAATACCGCCGAAGAACGGAACCACGATATTGGCAACACCCTGACCGATAAGTTCTGTATTTGATTTTGTATTGTTACCTGTTGCACCGTCTGCCACTGTTGCGGATAGCAAAGATTCGATTGCCCCCAAAACGGCGATTGTAAACGCTGACGGAAGAAGCAGGTTGATTGTATTCATGTCGAGACCAAGCGCGTGCGGTGCCGGAATTTCTGTAGGAAGGTTTCCGAAACGGTCACCGATAGTCTGGATATGTGATACAAGATTGAATTCTTTCAAAAGATAAACAACAAGAGTCATCACGATGATTGCAATCAGTGCACCCGGAAGTTTTTTGGATACAAGCGGAGCGGTTGCGATAATTGCAATTGTTACGATACCTACTATAAATGTAGGAAGGTCGACTGTACCGAAGTTCTGGAAGTAAACAGCCCATTTGTTGATAAAGTCACTCGGAACACCGCCTTCAATCTGAAGTCCCATCAAATCCACAATCTGGGTGGAGAAGATAGTCAGCGCGATACCGCTGGTGAAACCGATGACAATCGGATAAGGGATAAATTTGATAACTGTACCCAGTTTGAACACTCCGAGAAGCACAAGTATAACACCCGCCATAAAGGTAGCGGCTGCAAGTCCTGCCAATCCGAAATTCTGGATAATGTTGTAGACGATGACAATGAATGCTCCTGTCGGACCGCCAATCTGAACGCTGTTGCCGCCGAGTGCTGCAACAAGAAATCCGCCGATAATGGCTGTGATTAAACCGACTGTCGGTGTTACGCCGCTTGCGATACCGAACGCAATTGCCAGAGGAAGAGCGACAATACCTACCACAATCCCGGCAGTTAAGTCGTCTTTGAATTTGGAGAATGAATAGTGTCTAAGTTCTGAAATCAACTTAGGCGAGAATTCAATTTTTTTACTTAAATTCATAACCTGAAATAATAATTTTACCAGTTTGTACCGTTTCCGCTTTCTACGATACTTTTATATCTTAAAACCATCGCAAAGGTAATAAATTTATGATTACAATTCAAAAAAATGGTTAAAATTAACTGTCTTAAAACTCGTTCCCCTTTATGGAATATCTCCGACGGGGACATCGCAATATTTTATTTAACACTGCTTTCCGCTTTTAACACACCTCAACTGTTGACATTCTGAATCTCAGAATATTCGATTAATAAAAATTAATTTTGCCGTCCGAACGCATTTAATTAACTTTGTACACTGATTTGCAAAGAAATAATCACTTTATGACAAAGAAACTGTTTATCGAAACATACGGCTGCCAGATGAACGTAGCCGATAGTGAGGTCGTTGCGTCCGTTATGAAAATGGCGGGCTACGAAACTGTTACTGATGAAAATATTGAAGACTGCGATGCGGTATTTTTGAACACCTGTTCCATCCGCGACAATGCAGAACAAAAAATATTCTCCCGCTTGCAACAACTGAGCGTTATCCGCAAAAAGAAAGGCGGCAAACTGATTATCGGCGTTATCGGCTGTATGGCAGAACGCATCAAGGATATGCTTATCAACGATTACGGAGTTAATCTTGTTGCAGGTCCGGACGCTTATCTTGACCTTCCGCAGTTGATTGCTTCTGCAGAACTTGGAGAAAAAGCCATCAATACAGAACTTTCCAAAACAGAAACTTACCGCGACATCATCCCGATGCGTATCGGAGGAAACAAAATAGGAGGTTTCATCAGCATTATGCGCGGCTGCAACAATTTCTGTTCCTATTGTATTGTTCCTTATACTCGCGGTCGTGAAAGAAGCCGTGAACCGCAGAGCATCCTTAACGAGCTAGCCGACCTGCGAGCCAAAGGATTTAAAGAAGTGACTCTACTTGGTCAGAACGTCAACTCTTACAAATTCATCACTGAGGACAAATCCGAAGTTTCTTTTGCCCAACTTCTTGCAATGGTTGCCGAAGCAGTTCCGGAAATGCGCGTACGCTTCACCACTTCAAACCCGGAAGATATGGGAGACGATATTATCGAAACAATGGCTGCTCACAAGAACATCTGCCGCCACATCCACCTTCCGGTGCAGTCAGGCTGCAACAGCGTTCTTAAAAACATGAACCGCAAATATACCCGCGAATGGTATCTTGACAGAATCGCGAAAATTCGCAAGGAAATGCCGGATTGCGGTATCACTACAGATATGTTCACCGGTTTCTACAACGAATCCGAAGAAGATTTCCAGGAAACATTGAGCCTGATGCGCGAAGTCGGTTTCGACGGTGCTTTCATGTTCAAATATTCCGAACGTCCGGGCACTCTTGCTTCAAAGATTATGAAGGACAATGTTCCGGAAGAAGTGAAAATCGACCGTTTGAACCGTATGATTGCTTTGCAGAACGAACTTTCACTGGCAAGCAACCAGCGTGACATCAACAAGACTTTCGAAGTGCTTGTAGAAGGTTACTCAAAACGTTCCCGCGCTGATTTGTTCGGAAGAACCCAGCAGAACAAAGTGATTGTGTTCCCTGCAGGAAACCACCACATCGGCGATTACGTTACCGTCAAAGTTAACAGCGTTTCATCTGCAACTCTGATTGGTGAAGAAGTGAAATAATAGGAAAAGACCATAAGAAAACGGGCGGACCCAAAAGGTGCCGCCCGTTTTTATTTCGTGGATGTTTGTTTACAGTTTTTTGTGCAAATTGGTATAGTTGGCTCTGCGCAGTTTATGATTCAGCAGTTTGAAATAGAATGTAACAAACGGTCGTTTCATCACAAGGAACGGGATGCAGAATAGCATCTTCCGTCCGTGCAGCGCAACCGATACCTTGCGGAACATTACAATATCCACTACAACCAAAATGACAACCAATATCAGTGCTGCAATTACCGGCACCAAATTCCAGTTGGCAAACCATACCACGGCGGCAAATACCGGAATCGCCAGCCAGCGCAATGCGGTGATGATGGATGTGGAATATTTTGCAAATGTTTTCAGATAGGACAAAGTGAATCCGTAGCGCAGTTTTTCGTTGCGGTAGTTTTTCTTGACGTCATATGCCTTAACGGTCATACGGCTTTCCGGAGAAAGTTCCACAGCAGTATTGTCACCTGTTGCAATCTCGTTGATAAAGATATCGTCATCACCGTTCTGCAGATTCAAAGTTCTTGAATAACCTTTTTCACTGAAGAAAAGTTCTTTGCGGTAGGCAAGGTTGTTGCCGTCACCGCGATACGGTTTTCCGTGCAGCGCGGCACTCAGATACTGGGCCTTGCTGAATACGACATCATAGGCACGACTGCGTTTTCCTCTCGCGCAGTCATCTTCCGGAGCATAGTTGGAAGTTCCTATAACCACGTCGGTACCGGGAGTGAAATTGCGCATCATGCTTTTCAGCCACCGGTTGCCCGCCGGATAGCAGTTGTCCGCAGTGGTTACGATATAATCGTATTTTGCAGCCTTGATTCCCAGAGTCAGCGCAAGTTTGCGGCGGGAAAGGTTGCGGGTTCCGCCCGGAACGGAGGTATAGTGCAGATTCGGATATTTCAGCGTTGCTTCAAGCATATAATCCTTGGTGCTGTCATAAACGCCGTCGTCGGCAACCACCACCTGGAATTGCGGATAATCCTGTGCCATAATCATCGGCAGGGTTTTCGCCAGATTCTCGGTATCGTCGCTGGTATAGACGATTACGGAAACCGGAGGCAAATTCCCCTCTTTTTTTCCCGCTTTCACAGCTCGTGATACCGCATTATAGCGTCTCGCCGTCCAGATGCAGACAGTTATAACAAGAATCGCCAGCAGTGCAAGCGATGCGATACAGTATTCGGAAAGTATGATTGAAAAATTCATGATGACTTGGTTATTTTTCACAAATTTACTACAAGATTTATTATATACCTACTATGCAATAAAAAAAAAGCCTCTTCGTTTATCTATATGACGAAGTAGTTTTTGAAAATGGCAGAAGTTTCAAGAAGCAAGAAATTTATTAAAGATATTGGAATTTACGCTGTCGGTAATTTAGGTTCGAAACTGATAACTTTTCTGTTGGTTCCGCTCTACACCTATCTGATTACCGACCCGTCACAATTCGGTTATTACGATTTGTGTCTTTCCATCGTGTTGATGCTTACCCCGGTGTTCTCGTTCATGCTCGTGGACGGGGGATTCCGCTTTTTGATTGAGGCTACGGAGGAAGAGCGCAAACAGGCCATTATTACTTTCGTCTACAAAACTCTGGCGCGAAACAGCCTTCTGATTATCGCCATTACGGGATTCCTCGTGATTTTCGCACAAATCCAGTATCTGAGCTACATCGTGGCATTCCTCATCGTGATGATATTCTACGATGTTTCCGTACAGTTGATTCGCGGTCTCGGGCAGACAAAATACTTCGTTGCCGCCGGAATTATCAACTCCTTCCTTATCGGTATTCTCAGCCTGGTATTCGTGGCATATTTCGACATGCAGGTCGAGGGTATCTTCCTTGCAAACATCGGTTCAAGAGCGTTGACGCTGGTATTTTTGGAAATCAAAACAAAGATTTTCCGCACATATTTCTCCTACAAATTCGACAATAAGGAGATTAACCGCGAAATCATCAAATACAGCCTTCCGCTGCTGCCGAGCACCGTGTGCTGGTGGCTGGTAGGAAGCAGCAACAAGTTCTTCATCGAGCATTTTATCGGACTTGAAGAAAACGGACTTTATGCAGTTGCCTACAAATTTGCAAGCATTCTGCAGACTTTGACATTTATATTTTATCAGGCATGGCAGGAAAACGCACTGCGACAGTACGAATCAAGTGACAGGGACAAATTCTTTTCGTCAATTTTCAACAACTACTTCTATGTTTTGTCCGCCCTTGTAATCCTGTTTCCATTCCTGATAAAACTGAATTACGGCTGGCTGGTGAGCCATGAATACTACGAAAGCTGCAAATATCTGTATCTTTTGTCGGTTTCCACCATGGTTTTCTCTCTGGCTGCATTCTTCGACATGGGTTACCAGTGCTCGAAGAAAACGATTTACACCCTTCCGGGCATTGCGCTGGCAACCGTTGTCAACACTGTTGCGAACTGGTTCCTGATTAAAAATTTCGGCACATTCGGAATTATCTGGAGCTCCATCATCACTTTCGGATTCCTGTTTGCATACCGCGCAGTCGACACTCGGAAATTCTTTAAAATCAGACCGTCTTTTCTGGTGCTCGGATGCACTGTTCTCATTGCATTCAGCGGCATAATATTCAGTTACAGCAACAATCTATACATTAATATGGTATATATTGCGGTTATTCTAATAATATATGTTATCTTCGCACCTAAAAATGTAAAGGCACTTGTTAAAAACAAACTTCACAAAGGATGATCAAACGAATACTGTTTTCTTTATATGAATTTTACGTTTACGTAATTCTCAATAAAATCATATTCAAAATTCCTGTGTGGACAGTCAGAAAGTTCTTTCTCCGCATGACCACCAGAATAGGGAAAAGGTCAAAAGTTGACGCTGACGTGTTTTTTATGGAACCGAGACATCTTGAAATCGGGGATTACGTTCACATTAACCGAAACTGCACGTTACAATCTTTTACCGGCATAAAAATCGGTAATTGCGTAAGTATTTCACTAAACGTTTCCATTATGTCCGGTTCTCACGATGTCCAGGATCCGGATTTCAAATACAACGGAGAACAGATTATTATTGACGATTATGTTTGGATAGGTGTCAACGCAACCATTCTGAAAGGCGTTCATATCAGAGAAGGTGCCGTGGTGTCTGCCGGAGCGGTTGTAACAAAAGATGTAGAGCCGTATACGATAGTCGGCGGTATTCCCGCCAAAGTTATCGGCAAAAGAATAAAAGATCTCAGATACCAACCGCTCGAGGGTGAATATTTCAGACCGTCATGGCACTGAGTCAGTGTCTTTCATTATGTATTGGCACAATAAAACACATCTATTTACGTTTAAAAATATTACTGAATATAAAACTCTTAACATATGTATAAACATTTACTCATTCTAATCTCAGGGCTGTTTCTTTTATCTTGTTCGGCTCAAAAGAATCACCTGGCATATTTTACTGATTTACAGAAAGATTCTGTTAACACCCAAGTTATCGGGGAATCCGATTTCGATATTAAAATTGCACCGGACGATGAACTGATGATTACTGTAAACTCTGTTATTCCTGAAGCTACCGCAATCTTTAACCTTCCGCTTGCCAATCCGAGCGCAATGCCGTCTCTGCCGGCACAGACTCAGCCACAGCAGCAGACTTTCATGGTAAACAATGAAGGTTATATCAACTTCCCGGTTTTGGGCAAAATCCACGTTCAGGGAAAAACTACCGAACAGATTTCCGAAGAACTTGCAGGTTTGATTGAAAAATATGCCGACAATCCGTATGTAAGAGTTGAAATCATAAATTTCAAGGTCAACGTTATGGGTGAAGTCAAAGCTCCATGCACTATCAACGTAAAGCGTTCAAGATTTTCTATTCTGGATGCTATTTCAACTGCCGGAGACTTAACAGACTACGGCTTGCGTGAAAACGTTATGGTTATTCGTGAAATCGGCGGTCAGAAAGTGGTACAGAGACTTGATTTGAACGATTCAAAAATCACTTCTTCTCCGTTCTTCTATTTGAAACAAAACGACGTGATTTATGTTGAGCCCAACAAAATCAAGAAAGACAATTCAAAATACAATCAGTTTAATGCATACAAACTTTCAGTTATCTCAACTGTTGTAAGTGCCGCATCTGTTATTGCATCACTGGTTATTGCATTAACCATCAAATAATCTACATGAAATGGGACAAGATTTAAAAAATCAGACAATAGATTTACATCAAATAATTAAAAACTACAAAGAACACATTTTGTGGTTTGTAATTTCACTTGTATTTTTCCTTGCAGCCGGCGGTTTTTATCTTTACATCAAACGTCCGGTTTATGCCGTTGTTACAAAAGTACTTATCACTGACGAAAAAGGCGGAGGTCTTGGAGGTTCTTTGATGAAGAGTCTTTCATTCCTTGGCGAAGGTTCTGCGGAAACTGACGACGAGGTTGAAATCATCAGTTCTCACACTATCCTGAGCAAAGCCATTACAGACCTTGAACTGAACAAGGTTTTCAAACACAAAACAGGATTTTTGAAAAGCGAAAGATATTACAAAACTTCTCCGGTAAACATCACATCCGCTCCAGGCGTTTTGGATACTCTTTCTGTTTCTCTGAAACTTAAAATCAATATTGACAAAGAAGGCAAAGTTGACGTGAAAGTCAAAAAAGGTATGTTCAAAACTCTTGCAGACATTGAAGGTGCCACTTTCCCGGTAACTATCCCCACAATCTACGGAGATTTTATTCTAAGTGCTACAGACAAATACGTAGCGGGAGAAAAATATAAAATCAAAGGTAATGTCTACCCTATCAGCGAACTTGCCGAAGACTACTGGGAAGACATTGAATTCTATGCAGCTTCAAAGAAAGCCAACACTATCATCGTTTCTACCGAAAGTGCGGACACAAAACTTACAAAAGACCTTTTGAACAAAATCGTCGAACTGTACAACATCCGCGGTGTTGACGTCAAAAACGAAATTGCACAGAAAACAAAAGAATTTATCGACGAACGTCTTGACATCGTATACAAAGACCTATCAAAAACTGAAAGCAGTATTGAAAAATACAAACAACTTAACGATTTCGTAGACATCGAAGCCGAGGTTAAATACCAGTTGAAGAAAAAAGGCGAACTTGAATCTGAAATTCTTGCCGCTCAGTCAAAGGGTGCGGTATTGAAGATGATTAAGGATTTCCTTGCAAAACCGGAAAACCGCTACGCTTTGATTCCATTTACAGGCGATTCTGAAAGTGCAATCAGCGACGGTGTTGCAGAATACAACACTATCATTCTTGAATATCTTAAAATCAAAAACAATTCAAAAGCGGACAATGCTCTGCTTGTTGCTTTGCAGAAACAGATTGAAGCAATCAAAGACAATATGCTGATTAGTATCGACCGCAGCATTGTCAGCAACGACGTTGTTTTGAAAGAATTAACTGCTTCTTCAAACGAATCTATCAACAAATTAGGATCCATTCCTACTCAGGAACGCGAATACCTTGAATTGAAACGCAGCCAGATTGTACAAAACACTCTATACAGCTTCCTGCTTCAGAAACGTGAAGAAAACGAACTTGTTCTTGCAGCGGCAATTCCGAAGGGCGAAATCATCGATCTTGCATATACATCCAGCGAACCGGTTGCTCCTAAAAAAGCATTGACAATCATCATCTGTCTTCTTGCAGGTCTGCTTACTCCGGTTGTTATTCTTTATCTGAAAGATTTGTTCTCAAACAAATTCGCTTCTCAGGAAGAACTGGAACGCATCGTCAATGCACCGGTTATCGGCGAACTTTGCCACAACAGACACAAAGGGTACCTTATCGTCAAAAACGGCAAAACATCTTCTATTGTTGAACTGTTCCGTCTGGTACGAAACAATCTTCAGTTCATGCTTCCTGGCAAGAAAGAAAAACTTATCCTTGTTTCTTCTTCAGTGAGCGGCGAAGGCAAATCATTTGTAAGTACAAACATCGCCTCATCATTCGCACTGCTTGACAAGAAAGTATTGCTTATCGGTCTTGATATCCGTTCACCGAAATTGTCCGAATATCTTGGTTTGAAAGCTGCTCCGGGTGCTACAAACTACTTCGCTGACGAAACTATCCAGTTCAGCGAACTTGTACAGCACACAGAAGTAAACAATCTTGACGTTATCGTAGCAGGTCCAATTCCGCCGAACCCGTCAGAACTTTTGCTTCGCGACCGTGTTGCAGAACTGTTCGATACAGCCAAAGAAAAATATGATTATGTAATTGTGGACTCCGCTCCGGTAGCAATGGTCAGCGATACATTCTCAATTTCAAGATATGCCGACGTGGTATTGTACGTAACACGCGCAAACTACACTTTGAAACGTCACATCAATTATCTAAACCAATTAATCGACCGCAAGCAGCTTAACAACGTAGCTGTAATCATCAACGATACAAACCCTAAAACTTCTCAGGGTTACGGTTACGGATACGGCGAACAACAAGAAGATTAATTAGCGGTTAATTATGGATAGAGCAATAATATTCATAACCCTTTTGGTAGCTCTTGTCTGGTTCCTTTCAAGAAACAGACAAGAGTTAACTTATTCCAAACTGGCGGAAGTAATGATAGCACTGACCGTGTTCTCGTTCTTTCTGCCCAGGGCGACATTCCCCGTATTCCTCTTCTCGGGACCGGAACACCAGCTGGATTTCGGTGCCTACGGACCGCTGGGGATTGCTCTGAGGGCGCAACCATACCATTTCTTCGCATTTTTCTTCCTGTTCATAGCCGTAAAGTGCTACAACAGGGTGATACCGCAAATCAAAACGGCGACTCTGGTCAGTATCATTGCCGCCATTATCTACGTATTCGCAAACCCAACCAACGAGGTCAAATTCGCATCCGTCGTACCGGTATTCTACTTTGCCACCTATTTTCTTGTTTTGTACTACATCGTTACCACCTGTTCGTACAAAACTATTCTGAACGGTATATTTACCGGACTTGCAGCCGGACTGGTGCTGAATCTGGTGCTGTCTATCATGTTCCCGCTGCTGAATATGAAAGCGATTGTCAAACTGTTCAACTCGTCAGCTTTGCTTCGTGAGGGAAGCCGTGCTGGAGCCGTAGGCACATTCGACCACTCCAATACTTTGGGGGTGTTCATCTCCTACTGCTACTGTTTCTTCCTGGCCTGCATATTGACCAACTTCAAGAAAAAACAGAGCATTGCCATGCTTGTCATTGCGGTATTGATTATCCTTTTGTCAAAGTCAAGAAGTGCATTGATGAGTATCGCATTTGCATCTCTACTGAGTGTTGTCTTGTACAAATTCAAACAATACAGCATCTTCAGCCCGAGAATATTCTTCAAAGCGGTGCTGCCGGTAATTCTGCTGATTGCAACCGTTTTCTGGCTGACTCCGATTGCGGACATGTTCCTGAAATCCGATGCGGACGATATGATGCTTGCCCGCGGTATGCACTACCTTTGCGGATATGAAATGTTCTCCGACCACCCGCTATTCGGCGTCGGATGGAACTCTCACCTGAAATATATGAGCGAAAATATCTATATCGACTTCAATACGCTGTTCTCAACCGACGAATGGCTGGGAGACGACTTTATGTACAGCTACCCAATCCATAACATCTGGCTGATTATGCTTTGTGAACTGGGACTTGTCGGATTCTCCGTTATCGTATATTTCATCGCAAGATATTTCTACCGTTTCAAGAAAAGAATTGCAGGTTCAACATCTGCAAACTACCATATCATTCTGATTACCGTCCTGGGAATCCTTTGCTGTCTGCTTGTACAGGGTAACTCCGACTGGGCTCCTCTCCGCGAGTATACCATGAACCTGAGCGTCATGTTTATGTTCCTTGCCGGCAATTATGACAGAGGCGACGAATACGGTCTGCCGGAGAAATCCGAACTCGAATTAATGAAACTGTAAAATGAAACAAAATCGTAAAATCTTATACATCGTAACTGAATACAAAGAAGGAATGAGACCTTATGCGTTATCCATTCTGAAAAGGGTAATGAATACGGAATCTCACGCCGTTATCGTGATTCGCGAGGAGAGATACAAGAAAGATTTTACTGATTTTCCACAAGACAAAATACATTTCGTCAACTATCCGGAAGGCAAACTGAACCGCATTCTGTTCCGCGTTCATCCGGGTGCTTTACTGAAGAAAATAAACGAACTAATAGCATCCGTAAAACCGGATTTACTGTACACCATGACGGAAGAACTGGTGCTGGCTTACCGCATCAAACGGATTATGAAATCAGTCAATGTTCTGCATACCGTACACGATGCGATACAGCACGACATAAAATACGAATCGCTGAGAAAATATCTGAACTACAAACTCTTCATCAATATTCCGAACCGCATCATGTTTACCAAATGTCAGAATCTGGTAACCAACAGCTTGAGCCAGTTCAATTATTTGAGAGAGAGATTTCCGGAAAAGGAGGTATTCTACTTCAACTTTCCGACCCTTGTAACTCCGCAAATAGAGAACGGGAAGGATGCAGTGCCTGAATTGAAAGGCGTTGAAAACTATATTCTTTTCTTCGGCAACGTACAGTTGTACAAAGGCGTTCACCTTTTGTATGACATGTACAGCAAGCATCCCGAACTTCAGCAGTATCCGTTGGTTGTTGCGGGCAAAGGAGATTCCTACTTCCCGGTGGACAGCAATCTGAAAAACGTATATTTCATCAACCGCTTTATCGAAGACAGCGAATTGAACGATCTGTTTGCCAAAGCTGCCGTTACCGTATATCCTTACATCTCGGCAACCCAGTCCGGCGTATTGTCTCTTTCTTCGTTCTACGGCAAAAAGATGCTGTTGTCCGATGTTCCGTATTTCAAGAGCATTGCAACTGACGTTACCGGCGTTAAAATCAGCGATGTAAAGAACCGCAACGTATTTGCAGCCGATTTGAAAGCGCTGATTGAATCGGATACGAACACCTTCGCATTCTACAAAAACACCTACTCTCCGTCCGGAATGGATGAGAGTATCGAAAACGCAATTTCAGCCGTTTGCGCCAAACGCTGACCCGTTTTTCCAACAAATCATACATCTTCCTATAATATAGCGACACTTTGTATCGTTATATAAGATGATAATACAATAAAACCTGTTTAATGAAACATCGAGTACTTATAGTAAACAAATTCTACTACCCGAGGGGCGGTGACTGCGTGTGCACGCTGAATCTTGAAACTCTTTTGAAAGAAAAAGGGCACGAGGTTGCAGTATACGCCATGCAATACCCGGAAAATATAGAAAGTCCTTTCAGCAGATATTTTGCTTCCGAAGTCAGTTTTTCCGGTGGTGTTTCAGCAAAAATCGCCGCAGCGAAACGTATTTTCGGCTGGGGTAACATCGTTGCTTCATTCAAAAAGGTTCTTGCGGATTTCAAACCGGATGTCATTCATTTCAACAATATCCACTCCTACCTTTCTCCCGTTATCGTAAAACTGGCACACGAAGCCGGAGCAAAAACCGTGTGGACCATGCACGACTACAAACTGCTGTGTCCGTCCTACACCTGCCGCCGCGGAGAGGAGTCCTGCGAACTTTGTTTCACCGACAAATCCAACGTATTCAAATACAAATGTATGAAAGGCAGCACCGCTGCGAGTCTGATAGCCTTGTTTGAGGCTAAAAAATGGGATTGCAAAACCCTTTCAAAGATTACCGACTGCTTTGTATGCCCGAGTCAGTTCATGGAACGGAAGATGAATCAGGGCGGCTTCACCAAAACCGCATACATCTGCAATTTCGTAGATCCGGTAAAGATGAAGGCATTGAAAGAACTGCCGATTCTGCCGAGAGAGGACTACTATATCTATGTCGGCAGACTTTCCGAAGAAAAAGGGATGTACACTCTGCTTGACGCAGCAAAAAATCTGCCGTACAAACTTAAAGTTGCCGGCGGCGGTCCGCTTGCGGATGAATTGAAAGAGAAATACAAAGGCTGCACGAATATCGATTTTCTGGGACACTGCAACGCGACTCAGGTCAGCAATCTGTTTGCTCACGCGCGTTTCTCCGTCACTCCGTCCGAGTGGTATGAAAACAACCCGTTGAGCATTATCGAATCGCTTTGCGCGGGCACTCCGGTGGTCGGTGCAAATATCGGCGGTATTCCGGAATTGCTGGACAACGGCTGCGGCGTGACATTTACATCCAAGGAGAGTAAATCACTTGTTGATGCCATCAACAAGATGTGGAACACTGATATCAACAACGCTGCCATCAAGGAATATGCGTTGAACCGTTTTTCACAGGAAGAACATTACCGTCAGCTGATGGAAGTATACAACAGATAACATATAACCGTACAATAACAACAAAGGCATTATTCTTACGAATAATGTCTTTTGTATTTTATATAATGTCTGTTTATTTCATCAGCGAATCGTACACGTCACGTGTCTGCTGTGCAATAGTGTCCCAATTGTAGTGATACATATCATATTCAACGGCGTCTTTCGGTGCTTTTGCCAGTTTCTGTTTCAAATGTTCGACTAAATCAGCCTCGTTGCTTGTTTCGAAATAATCCTCTTTCGGAAGACCTACCTCTGTATTTGCAGGAATATCGCTGACCAGAGCGTCACAATGTCCGTTCATCGCTTCAAGCAGTGAAATCGGCAATCCTTCGTGAGTGGACGGCAATACGAACAGTCTTGCATTGGCATACAGTTGCGCAAGTTTGTCTTTCTGGATAAATCCGGTTAGTACCACTCCGTTTTTCTTTGCCAGTTCTTTAAGTTCAAGAGAATAAGCGTCTTCGTGGTCAGCATCACCGGCAATAGCCAACTGCACGCCTTCCGGCTTGATTTGTGCGAATGCTCTTACCAACATATCGAAACATTTCTCTTTCACGAAACGTCCTACGGCAAGCACATAACCGCGTTTCTGCAATCCCAGTTCGCGAAGATAATCGTCCTGAGACGGCGGGCACTGCAATTGAACACCGTTATATATCAGAGAAACATTCTTTTGAGAAGGATATTTCTCGGCACAAAGATTCTGAATGAATTTTGAAATCACGATAACGTGACTGGCATATTTCACGCCCCATTTTTCACCGGTACGAATCACCGCTTTGGCGAATTTGCCCCATTTGTCACGGTTGTAGTCCGGTCCGTGGTGAGTCATTACGGTTTTCATTCCCAGCATTCTGGAAAACGGAACGGCGATGGAAGGACCTACGGCATGGATATGCACGATATCGGCTTTCGCTGTCTTTGCATACCATACGGCACGCAAAGTGTGGGTAAACGCTTCAAGATGTTTGCCGGGCAATGTCTTGAGATCTTTGATTTTCACCCCTTTGTAAGTCGTAGCTTCATGTCCTTTGGAAATGTATTCCGGTCTGCGCACAACGATAACTTCGTGGTTCTCGTCAACTACACGCGGAAATAGTTCTTCACAATGTGTTTCAACACCGCCCTGAATTCCTGGAATTCCTCTGGTACCTGTAACTACGATTCTCATGACTATTGCTTTTTGTCGTTTAATTCAATTGAAATCGGTTTGCCCATCATAACATTCAGCTTGTTGCGAACCACCCATTTCAGCGGAGTGCCGATATACTTCTTCATTACCGGAGAAGCGGTTCCGACCATCCAGCAGTGTTTCGGACAGTTGCGCACTTTCTCGCGAATCTTCTGAGCCTGTTCGCTGGTCCAAATTTCGTCGAAAGTTTTGCCGCTGCGGATGCTGCCCATGCTTTCTTTCCAGTATTTGTCTTCCATACCGTTGCAAGGGAAGATTTCTCCCCACGGGTCAACGAAGAAATTGACAAGACCGGCTTCACAGGGAAGCAAACGCGGATTGTTATGAATGTAATTGATTAGACCCATATTGAAATAGGCTCTGAACCATGATTTCGGATGATTTTCTTTCAACTGATAATGCATCAAAGTTTCGAAGTTCTTGCAAACCTCGTCTTTGTTGGTTACAAAGTTGTCGTCTTTGTGGAAGTAGAAAGAATTGTGGAATGTTGCTGTAGCAAATTCCATACCCAGCGCCTTGGACAGCCTGTACAGTGAAAGCATGTCTTCGGAGTTGTGGTTGGAAACGGTGATACCGAAACCGATGTCTTTGATACCCATTTCTTTCAACTTTAAAAGAGTACGCAACCCTTTGTCAAAACCGCCCTCACGACCGCGCAGTTTGTCGTTCACCTGTGACAAACCTTCAATACTGATACGGATTCCTATGTTAGGAAAGCGCTGCGCCATATGAATCAGTCGGTCTTCAAACCATCCTGATGTGGAAATAACCACACGAGGTGATTTTTTAAAACAAACTTCCACGATATCCTCCAGATCCTCGCGGATAAACGGTTCGCCGCCGGTAAGGTTGATAAATTTTACATTCGGCAGCTTTTCAATCTCCTCTATGCTAATTTCTTCCTTCTTGTTGGTAGGATTCTTCCAGATGTTGCACATCTGGCAGCCCATCGGACAACGATAGGTAAGAATAATACTCATATCGGTTGGTCTGGGTATATTGTTGCTCATAATTGTCTCTTTTAATAATTAACGATTCAGATAGCCAAAAATTACATTTTACACCAAAACGAACCGACTTCATACGTGAAATCGGTTCAACATAAATCTTGACTTACAAATTTATAAAATTTTACTCAAATTATCTCCGAAAAGATTCAAAATATACCAAAAGAAATAGTTTCAATGTATTTACAATAAAAAAAATCGGGAACAATCGTTGCCGGTTATCCCCAATTACATTACACTTTCTATTTATTCTTAAACATTAAATCTGAAATGCATGATGTCGCCGTCCTGAACGATGTATTCTTTGCCTTCAACGTTCATTTTTCCGGCTTCTTTAACTGCGGCTTCGCTGCCCAGTGTTACATAGTCGTCATATTTGATAACTTCTGCACGGATGAAACCTTTTTCGAAGTCTGTGTGGATGATTCCTGCGCATTGCGGAGCTTTGCTGCCGCGAAGGAATGTCCATGCACGACATTCGTCAGGCCCTGCTGTGAAGTAAGTCTGAAGGTTAAGCAATGCGTATGCTGCGCGAATCAAACGGCTTACGCCTGATTCTTCAAGTCCGATTTCCTGAAGGAATTCCTGACGTTCTTCCCATGTATCAAGTTCTGCGATGTCTGCTTCAGTCTGTGCTGCAACAATCATCAGCTGCGAATCTTCGTTTTTAATGGCTTCGCGTACTGCTTCAACGTAATGGTTGCCGTTTACAGCAGAAGCGTCATCTACGTTGCAAACGTAAAGCACCGGTTTGTTGGTCAAAAGGAAAAGTTCACGGGCGAATTTCTGTTCATCAGCGGTATCAAATTCAACTGTACGTGCCGGAAGACCCTGGTCAAGCGCGTCTTTGATTTTTTTAAGAACTTCATACTGCATTTTGGCTGCTTTGTCGCCGCCTGTCTGTGCCTGTTTCTGAGTTCTTGTGATACGGCCTTCGATAGTTTCAAGGTCTTTCAACTGCAATTCCATGTCGATGATTTCCTTGTCTCGAACCGGATCTACTGTACCGTCAACGTGAGTGATGTTGTCGTCGTCAAAGCAGCGCAATACGTGGATGATTGCGTCTGTTTCACGGATGTTTGCAAGGAATTTGTTTCCAAGACCTTCGCCTTTGCTTGCGCCTTTTACAAGACCGGCGATATCTACGATTTCAACGGTTGCAGGAACTACGCTTTTCGGATGTTCGATTTCTACAAGTTTGTTCAACCGTTCGTCCGGCACTGTAATTACGCCGACATTCGGTTCGATTGTACAAAACGGGAAGTTTGCCGACTGTGCTTTCGCATTGGACAAACAGTTAAAAAGTGTTGACTTTCCTACGTTTGGAAGTCCTACAATACCACACTGAAGAGCCATATATTATTTTATTTTTATTCTTTTGAATTTTGCGACTGCAAAGTTAGTCATTTTCTATTCTTTATCAAAGATTTAAATCTCACAAATTGTACCCGCCCGGTCACAACATCCTGTAAAACACTCTTGTCCGCCCCTCGTTTTTCAAAAATTGTCGTCTTCAGTGAATACTTTCAACTGTACAAATTTATCAAAATGATAAAAAAACATGCATTTGTAGTGCATTTAGTCAGGAAAACACACTTATAGTTTGCCCAAATGTATTAATTTTGCGTCCATTACACCAAAATCAGTTTTTTTAATGAAAAAATTTATAGCAACCCTTCTTCTTGCTTCCGGTCTGTTTTGTGCCGAAAAAATCAACGCTTTCGACTATGACGTCGATTTGCACGTCGGTATTAATGTTGTAAATATGAGCACCGACTACCTTCCTCCGGTTATTCTCGAGGAAATGTCCAAACCAATGCTTCCCGTTCAGGCAAAAACTTTCGTAGGTTTTACCGGCGGTATCGGCGTAAACCTTGATTTCTGGAACGGAGTGGGTTTGCAGACCGGTCTTGACTACTCACGCAGAAACATCAAAGCAAACTGGGGTAATCTTTTCTATAATGACGATTTAAACGGCGGGCAGGTTTCCGACTACAACGCCCGTTTTATATATCTTGAACTTCCTGTGATGCCGAGCTGGAAAATCAATATTCCGGCAGTTAAAAACATCGTTGTTCCGATGATTTACACCGGTCCGATTATCGGTTTCGAACTTGAAGGCACCGTTTTTGCCGGTGAAACACAGAAAGTTTTGGTTGACTGGCGTGTCGGCGCAGGCTTCAAACTGTTCAAACACTGGAAGCTGGATACCAGCTACAGTTTTCCACTGCAAAACACTATGACATTCTCGGCAAAACCAATTGAACAAGTTGGCGAATGTCACGCAAAAGCCGGGTACTGGAAAGTAACTTTAGGTTACTGCTTCTGATAAATTTGCAAAATATTCAAAACACATACAGTCCCAGACTCGTTATTTATAAGTCCGGGACTTGTAATTTATAGTTAAATCGCCTAAAATATGCATTGATTATTATTAAAACACAAGCGATTATATTATCTTTGCATAAAATAAACCATTGCAATATGATGAAAAAAGTTTTAACAGCTATGTTGATAGCCTTTTTGAGCGGAAGTGCCGTACAAGCACAGGAAACTCAAAAATTTACGGCAGACAAGCATAACGAATACGGATTGGTGTACTCCCTTCCGGTTACTCATTTCGATATTGTGATTAATGCCGAACAAATTACACGAACCGCAGGTCCTTTTTATATGTATGCAAAAAAATATCTTGGTATCAACAATCCGATTGTTGAAGATTCCAAAGATATTGAAATCAAAAGCGTGGATATCGTTCCGTTCGGCGTTCCTGACAAGGAAAACGAATTCCTTGTAGAGTTCAAGAAAGCTCCGACATACTTTATACTGAACAGCAAAGGGCTGCCGTTGTCCATCAACACTCAGAATACCGCTCCGGTAGAAGAAGCGATTACTCATGAAGCAGAAGCTGCGGTAACTCCAAACCAGAATTCCGCAATGTCTCTTCCGGGAGAACTGCTGATAAGCGAATCTACAGCAAAGAAAGCGGAAATTGCTGCAAACATGATTTACAAACTGCGTGAAAGCCGCACAGCATTCATCACCGGTGAAGCCGACGAAATGCCGGACGGTGCAGCATTAAAAGTAATTATGGAGCAGTTGAAAAAACAGGAAACATCACTGATGGCACTATTTGCAGGAACAACAGTTACCGAACAGGTACAGAAACATATCGAATATGTTCCGGGCGAAGAAGTGTCTGAAATCATTCCGTTCCGCATCTCTGACTACTACGGAGTTGTTGACAGCGAAGATTTGAGCGGTGCTCCGGTATATCTTACTTTGAAGATTACAAAACGCGGGGAAATGCCGGTAAATGAAAAGGGAGAGACTAAAAAACTTCCTAAAAACGCCGTAATGTACAATATCCCGGGGGAAGCGAACATAACTCTTGAATACGAGGGCGAAACCATCTGCAACAAGACTCTGCAAGTTGCCCAGTATGGTATTCAGTTCGGACTTGATCCGAAGATGTTCACAGACAAGAAAAATCCGTCATACGCGATTTTCTATCCGGAAACAGGCGCCATAATGGAAATCGGTAAAGCACAGCCGCTTGAGACTGAAGAATAATTTAACCGAAAGACTGCAGATGACGGAGAGTGTCCTTCTGCATCTATATTTTTATTAATTTATGAAAAGAATATTTTTGTTCATTTTCGCCATTGTTGCAATTATCAATTGTAACGCTCAGATTCTTGAGCCTATCAAATGGCAAAACGATTTCAAAGTAGTGAGCGACAACGAAGCTCAGGCTACATTCAAGGCCACTATCGACGATACATGGCATCTGTATTCAACAAAACTTCCTGGCGGCGGACCGACACCGACTTCCGTTACATGGGATACTCTTGAAGGAGTTGAACTTGCAGGCGAACTTGTTCCGAGCCGTCCTGCTCACGAAGAAGTTGACATGCTTTTCAGCCTTAAACTGGGCTGGTGGGAAAAAGAAGTCTCTTTGACTCAGAAATTCAAAGTTACCAATGCTCACAAGGTAAAAGTAAGCGGCCACATCAATTTTATGGGCTGCAACGACGGTACCTGTCTTCCTCCTGCAAAAGAATCATTCAAATTCACCAACGGTGCTGCTGAAGAAAATGCAGTTGCCGCTCCGAAAATGGAATTGAAAAAACTGAATGACAACGGCAGCATCGACATCTGGACTCCGGTTGATACTTCGGCAACTGAAGACCACACTGCAGCTTCAGGTTCTTTCATCTATATCTTTATCGGAGGTTTCCTTGGCGGTCTTCTTGCATTGCTTACACCTTGTGTATGGCCGATGATTCCATTGACTGTTAGTTTCTTCCTGAAGAAAAGCGGTTCCCGTGCAAAATCAATCCGTGACGCCATCATCTACGGTGTTGCGATTATCGTGATTTACCTTCTACTGGGTATCTTCATCACTCTTGCATTCGGTGCGGGTTCTCTGAACGAACTTTCAACAAATGCGGTATTCAACATTATCTTCTTCCTGATGCTGGTTGTATTCGCAATCTCCTTCTTCGGAGCTTTCGATATCACTCTTCCGAGTTCATGGGCTAACAAGATGGACAGCAAAGCAAGCAACACAACAGGTTTGTTGAGTATCTTCTTCATGGCATTTACCCTTACTCTTGTTTCCTTCTCGTGTACAGGTCCAATTATCGGTACACTGCTTGTCGAAGCTGCAAGTTTGGGTAACATCACAGGCCCGGTAATCGGTATGTTCGGTTTCGCTCTTGCACTTGCCATTCCGTTCTCAATATTCGCCATCTTCCCTTCTTGGTTGAAGAGCATGCCGAAATCCGGCGGATGGTTGAACACCGTTAAGGTTGTGCTTGGTTTCATCGAACTTGCACTTTCATTGAAATTCCTTTCCGTTGCAGACCTTGCATACGGCTGGAGAATCCTTGACCGTGAAGTATTCGTCGCATTGTGGATTGTGGTTTTTGCTCTTCTTGGTCTTTACCTTCTTGGCAAAATCCGCTTCCCGCACGACGGCAAAACAGAATCTATCGGCGTGTTCCGTTTCTTCCTTGCTTTGATTTCAATTTCATTCTCAGTATATCTTCTACCGGGTCTTTGGGGTGCACCGCTTAAGAGCGTCAGCGCATTCGCTCCTCCGTTGTTCACTCAGGACTTCAACCTTTACGAAGGCGGTAAATTCCACGAATTCGACAACTATGAAGAAGGTATGGAATTCGCTCAGAAACACGACCTTCCGGTATTCCTTGACTTCTCTGGTCACGGCTGTACAAACTGCCGTAAAATGGAAGGTGCCGTATTCGACAACAGCGAAGTGAAAGATATCCTTGAAAAGAACTTCGTGATGATCAAACTAATGGTAGATGACCGTACAGATCTTGAAAAACCTGAAACCGTTGTAGAAAACGGCAAGGAACTGAAACTTGAAACTGTCGGTGAAAGATGGAGCTACTTGCAGCGCTCGAAATTTGCTGCAAACTCTCAGCCGTACTACGTTGTTCTTGACAACGCAGGCCAGTTGTTGAGCGGCCCGTACTACTACAATGAAGACGTTGAACTTTTCAAAGGTTTCCTTCAGAAAGGAATTGACAATTCTAAAAAATAAAAATGAGTAATACTCGAGATTATAAAATGCAGGCCTTCGGGGCGCTACTTGATGTTCTTGACGAACTTCGCGTAAAATGCCCCTGGGATGCAAAACAAACTAACGAAAGCCTCCGCCCGAACACCATCGAGGAGGCTTTTGAATTAGCGGACGCTTTGCTGAAAAACAACACTTCCGAAATCGAGAAGGAATTGGGCGACGTTCTGCTTCACATCATCTTCTACGCAAAAATTGCGGACGAAAAAGCGCAGTTTGATATCGCTGACGTTTGCGATGCGTTGAGAAACAAACTGATTTACCGTCACCCGCACATTTACGGCAACGTAAAGGTCAACGGCACCGAGGACGTGGTTCAAAACTGGGAGGAATTAAAACTGAAAGAAAAAGGCGGCAACCGCAGCGTTCTTGCAGGCGTTCCGAATTCCCTGCCGAGTTTGATAAAGGCGTACAGAGTGCAGGAAAAAGCGGCAAACGTGGGCTTTGACTGGGATTCTCCGGAAGATGTATGGGCGAAGGTCAAAGAAGAAATCGGCGAAGTGGAGGCTGAAATCCGCTCGGGCAACAAAGAAAATCTTGAAAAAGAATTCGGCGACCTGATTTTCAGTCTGGTCAATGCGGCAAGACTGTACAAAGTACATCCTGACACCGCGCTTGAATTGACCAACACAAAATTCATATCCCGCTTCAACTATGTGGAAGAGAAAGCAAAAGAACAGGGGAAACATCTTAAAGATATGACTCTTGCAGAAATGGACTCTCTCTGGGAAGAAGCGAAAATCGTGAAACATATCTGATTCTTAACTATCATAAACGAAAATGCGTGTCATTGCGGCACGCATTTTTTATATCCGTACTCCAAAAGCAGAGATTCGGTTAAATAGTAAAATCTCAAAATTCCAAATCCTTGTATATCAACATCTTGCAACATTTATTGCAATTTTATGGTATTTTTACCACTTAAATATTTGCATTTCGACATTTCTCATATTATCTTTGCCGGAAAAGAACACACAAATACTTATACTATGAAAACAGACTACATCCTCATCAGGCAGCGTGACGCCCGGCTCTGGAGGGACTATTACAACACACGAAACAACTGGTACGAATCACACCGCATTTTCACGGAAAAGGAACTGATTAACCATGTCATCACGCACTGTCAACCGCCCTATCATCTGACTTACGACTACGCTTACAGAATTGCAAAAGTTCTGCTGAACGAGCACCGTAATCCATCGGTCTTGTCGCTGAAACAGCAGATGTGGTACGAATTCGCAGGACAGGTAAAAAACTATTTGCAGCGGCACCCGAATTCGGCCCTTGAAACGGCGGTGTCGGAGGTTCTTGCCAACTGCCGGGCATCTCGTTACTTTATCTCCTACCACACCGCAAGGAGAGTTATCAACAAACAAAAACACGCCAACTGCATATTCAAATACAGGGCTTGAAACACACAATTCTTTGATCTTACTTGATATGATGAACAAAACTATAGACACACAACACAATCACACTACTATATTCAATTTCGATTCCAAAGAGATTCTGAAATACGTTTTTGCTCAAAATGCTTTGCATACGCTCGGTTCATCTGCAGAAGAAAAACATCCGCATTTCTTTACGGAAGACAATTCCGAACTACTGGAAACTATTCTTAAAAACGGCTATTTCAATATTTCAGCAAAACTGCTGGGATATATCGCCGGCTATGATTTCGATGCGATAGACAACGGTTTTTTCTCTCTTGAAATTATTCTGCCGAGGACGCACGACGTTGCTAAAACTCCGTTGCTTCACCGCAAGATTGAATATACTCTCGCAACATACGTGCTGATGGAAATTTATGATACCGAACACGGCTCTAAGGAACTTGCAGCGCTGTTTACCCATGAATACCGCAAAGCCGTAAATGAGGTGATGGCATTCTTCGCTCTGGCTTGTGAATAACCGTGAATTTACACAGCACATCGGAGAATCCGTCAGTACAAAAATACCCCGCTCGCCCCCGGCGCGAATATCCGGCAACAAAAAAGGAGCATCTTTTTCAAGATGCTCCCCGACTTAATAATATACACTGTCTATCGTTCGATATCGACAGTAATTTTACCGGTTAGGGTAAGTATTATTTCAAGTTTTCCATTGCTGAATGTAGAAGGCACTGAAGTCCCGTCGATTCTTACGGTTTGCGGTGCTTTGTCCATCGGAATGAACAACTGGATATACCGGCAATCCGGCGCGCCGGCAAAGCCGTTTCCGCATGTTTCTGCCACAATATTAATCTTGTCGGCAGTGCAGTCTGCGCTGAAATTGATGAACTGGTATTTTCCGTCGACAATTGCATTCACATCTTTGCGGTCATCGTCATACAAAGCGTAACTGCTCTGACCGTCTGCCGGATAATAGGTAACTGCAAAATCTGACAGCACGTATTCGTCGGTACTTTCGATTTCGCGTAGATATTTCGGTATGAATGCACCACCGCGATAGAATGTCGGAAGCACTTCAACCGGAGCGGCACAGTCAATAGTTTGACCGCCGTTATATTTTACATTGTCGGCATCATACCAAATACCTTCCGGAAGTATGACCTTTCTGCGTGTCTGACCTTTCTCGATAACCGGAGCAACCAGCACGTCACGCCCCCAGAAATACTGGTCTTCGATATCGCAAAGGTCTGCGTTTTGCGGGTCGTAATAGTTCATCGGGCGAACGAAAGGTGCGCCTGTAACTGCATTTTCATAAGCCAGAGTATAATTGTACGGCAGCCATTCGTAACGTGAACGGATAATCTGTTTCAAAATCGGTTCCACGTCTTTGTAGTGGTAAGGTTCAGCCTGCACGGTGCTGTGAGTACGAAGTACCGGAGTGAACAGACCTACCTGAAGCCAGCGTACGTAAAGTTCTGTATCTGTCGGGTTCTTCGGATCTACCGCAAAACCGCCGATGTCGTGTGACATATATCCAAGACCGCTCAACGCTGCGTTAATCATAATCGGAATCTGAGCCTGCAACCCTCCCCAGCTGCGGCTGACATCTGTACTCCACGGGAATACGGAATAGTGCTGCAAACCTGCAGTACCGCCGCGCATCAGTGTCATCAGACGTTTGCCCGGATAGTCGCGTTTGAAACCGTCATAGATAATGCGGCTCCAATCGTTGCCGTAACGGTTGTGATATTCGGCTGCAGTTTCGCCGTTGTGGTGAACGATGGTCAACGGATGTACTTCCGGCTCACCAAGATCGCCCCAAAGTCCGCTGACGCCGTCTTCGATGGATTTCCTGTATTGTTTCCAGTACCATGCACAGGTTGCGGGATTGCTCACGTCAAGCATCCCGGCTTCACCTACCCATGTACCGACATCATGCACGTTGCCGTCTTTGTCTTTGGTCAGGAATCCGGCGGCTTTTGCCATATTGTAGTTGTCAATAGCACCGATTTTGTTCAGATACGGCTGGGAAATGGTCACGGTTTTTACGCCTTTTGCCTTGAAATCGGAAAGCATCTTTTTGTGATTCGGCCACTGCTCTTTGTTCCATTCAAGACGGCCCATATCGGTTTCTTTTCCGTACCAGTAAAGGTCAAGCACAACACCGTCCAGCGGATAACCTCCGGCTTTCAGAGTATTGACAACCTCTTCGGTTTCTGCCTGTGTTTTGTAACCGTATTTTGAAGTGATATATCCCAATGCCCAAAGCGGAGCGATATCCTGACGGCCGGTCAACGCTGTAAATTCACGAACAACACCGCCGAGATTGTCGTTATCGCCAAGCATAAAGAAATATCCCACGGGATTCTGAAGGTCTGTATAATACCTCACCGGATTGCCAAGCACAAGGCGGGAAGAAGAATAATCGTCAAAGAAAATACCGTAACCTTTGTTGGAAAGGTAGTAAGGCATGGTAATGTTCATTTGTGAAGTTCTGTCGCCTTTGCCGTAACCGTAGTTCTGCTTGTTAAAGTTTATCAGATCCAGACCGGCAAGGTTGGTGCTTACTCCGCGTTCTCCGGCTCCGTAATAAGCGTCATCACCCTTCGTGTTGAAGAAATAAACGCTCTTGCTGCCGCTTTTGAATCCCGGCATGGTGTTTCGTACCAGTTCTTTGTTGTCGCCGGCAAACGATACAGCCATGCTTGCTTTGTCCACTACAACGGTCAATTTTTCACCAACGGTTACGTAAACTGTGGTTTTGGTTTCTGAAACGCTGAACTCAGCATTCGGAGTCATCACAACGCTGGCAGATTCTTTGACAGGCAAAGTATTGCCGGTGACGCGCGGTAATATCCTGACGATATTGTCGCTGTATGGAGTAATGGTAATTGTTCCTTTTTCTCCGTATAGGGTCACATCCTTGTCGCTTCTTTCCAAACTGCGGAACGGAGCAATCTGAGAGTTTGACAGCAGAGATGTAAATGCCAGCAACAGCACAAGCAACGCAGGACGCATTGCAATTGTCATTCTGTAAATCATAGATATTTTTCTTTTAAATCATAGATGGTTAATAATTTACGAAATTACGCCAATCCCGTCAAAAATACAAATCGGAACTGCATATTTTGTTCATATCCACCGTATTCCAACCGTTTCTGCTTGTTTTCTCCTAAATACAGGTGGTATTCAATCCATGCTCCGGTCAATAACATCTGTCCGTGTGCATAAAAAATTTGTTGCAGAGAGTGGGGTCTCTGCAACAATCTTGCTTTCATGGTTTAACCTATGTTTCATTTACTATCAGCACTACACCCGGTCTCACGACTGAGCTGTAATGTATTTTTAATACAACTTATTATTTCACAATCAGTTTTACAGGTTCTCCGCCGTTTACAGCGATGAAGTAAATTCCGGAGGGCAATGAGTCAAGACTCAATGTCTTTTCAGTTTCAACGGCACCTGCCATATTCATGACAGCGGCTCCCTGGGAGTTGAACAATACCACGCTGTTAATACCTGCAGGATTCTGAACAGTTACATATTCGCTTGTAGGATTTGGATATACGCTAACATTGACAACTTCAACTTCTTCTACAATTGTATGAATATTATCCGGGGCGGGCTGAACCAAATCACTGTTCTTTTCTCTAAGATTTTGCACCACATTCAAATCCTCACTGAAAATTGCCTTGACATAATATTCTCGTGGCGCTGTTATATAACCTTCGTCTCCCCATAAAAGACCTTTCGATTTGTTGCCGTCCCAATAATAATCGTCAAGATAACTTGTTGTTTCCGGACCCAGTTCTACCGGCAATCCCGGTTCTACAGTATAAGTCAACTTTCCGCTTTCATGACTCTCATTAAAGATCGTTGATTGAGTAAGTTCTTTAAAAACCTCAGAACCATCTTCCCGATAATAAATCTTGTAACCTATTAGGTTCCCATGCTGCACATCTTCAGAACTATGGTCAAAATGTTCCCATGTCAAATGACTTGTAAAACGTCCTTCCCAAGCCCAATAGCCGAATTCCGCCTTTTGAAAAGTTACATTTACCACCAATTCCGATTTGTCTCCGTCATAGGTTACCAAAACATCATTATTGCCGTATGTAGATTGATTTACCAACTTGATAACAACTGTATATATAAAATCACGTTCTGATACCGCAGTTACAGTCTCTCCGGAATTTATAGGCGTATCATTCACTACATTGTCAACGTAAACAAGTTGGCCCTCATTATTTACCGTCATGAATCCACCGGCAACGTTGAAACTATTCTGTGCGCCGCCCGGCAAGGTGATTGCGTATTGAGTTCCGGTTGCATCTGTCGGCTGTGAGATTTTCGCTACGCCCACGCCGTTGCGGATAATAAAATAACTTGCGATTTCTCCACCGGCTATCGGAGTAAAAATAATTTCGTTGCGAAAAATTTCTTTCGGGTCACATGTCCCTTCATCCGGCACTCCTGAACGGTGACGCTTTTGAATCTTTACATCTGTTCTGTATGACGGTATTGACACTATATTGGAGGTATAATTATTTGCCTGACGGGACAATACCAGCTGATACGATACATCAACCTCGGTTCCCGCAGGTGCTTCAAAATCATCTATATAATAGGTAACTTTTTCGATTACCGCTTCCTTGCTCTCTGCTGTCAGATTTGCGGTTACTTTATTTGTTCCGTCTTTTTGTAAAGTGGTCAACGTGTAAGTAATCTTTCCCGATTCATCTATACCGGTAACATTTACACTTTGAACAGTTGTTCCATGAATACCGTTTGCCGTACGAATCAAATTCAAGACATCACCAACCACAAGACTCGGACTGTTTACACTGGCATTTCCCTTCAAAGTCGCAACCTGGCGGTTTACACTGGTATTAATCACATTCTTCAATATATACTCAGATTGCGTATTTCCGAAAATTTTCAATTCAAAAGCCTCCGAACCCGGGATATGAACAGAAATCCTGTTTGTTGCTACGGAGGCAACCTGCGCGCCCTGCACTCCATTGTCATCTACTATACATACATTTGAAACTACATAGTATTCAACATCATATCCTAATTCTTCAACCGGAAGACCGCTATCTGTATATATTTGTTCCAATGTTGTAAGACCTGTTACTATCCTTTCAGGTTTTCCGTCCGGCATAATTCTCCAAATATCATAATATTCACGAATCCCGTTGGCGAAATTTTCATCATAATACTGAGTATTTTTTAATGCAGGAAATTGATTTACGTCCTTGTCAAATGATGTTAACCATTTCAAATCCACATCATATACAGGTCTGTCTGCCACATTCAACCCGGGTTTTGATTTGCCTTCCAACGTAGCCCTGTAGAAAAACTGGTAAGGAACCGCATAATCCGGTGAATTTACATTATCATTACCAACATCCGGAATATAAAGGAATGTTGTAATTGCTTCCGTCGTTCCTGTTCCATCTTTATTCAACACGGTAAAGTGATTCAACTCCAGAGATGAATCACAATTGTGTGGAGCTGTTTGCGGATCCCCGTGCTGTAATTCCGCATAACTTGATTCCAGCTCAAGCCATCCGCCTTGCTCATTTTTTACGGTACTCCACTCATCATACCAACGCAACGACAGATAATCAACATCGGACTTCTTAGTACTCCTTCTTTTTGCAAAAAAATAACGGTTGGTTGTCAAATCCACGCTATAAATTGTCCCGGACGGTGTCTTGACTGAGTTTGTTACCTCCTTAATCTTTTTTACTCCAAATTTCACCTGATCAAAAAGAGAAGAAACGGTACTTTCTGAAATATTTGAACCCTCTTGAGCCTTGACGCCTTTCCAATGGTCGTTCACCTCTACTATTATTACCTCGCCTTCCGCAACTCTGTCCGGAGCTACGAATTTACGATTCCAGAAAGATCCGGTTGTTTTGTACTCATACTTTCCCCCCCATAAGTTTTCAACGTATTCTATAGAAAAATAATGGTTCAGATAAAATGTTGTTTGCTCATCAGACAAACAAGTTCCGTCTGTCCTTAACGGGTCATTGGTTCCAATCTGCCGGGTGTCAGTTCCTTTATAGGTCCCGGCGGAAACTGTCAATACGAATAGAGACAGTACTCCTAATAGGGTAACTTCTTTTAACATGTGTAATTAAATTAAAAATTTATTCATACTATTTGTCCACTTAAAATACTTCCTAATTGTGGACAAGACTAATTATTTTTTCCATTGAATCATGTGTTTTATTTAATATTCATACTTTTTTCAAAAATATTCTTTTACTATTAAAATCCTAAAACTCGTGATTCGCTATAAAATTAGGAATACATTTCATGAAAAAAAAATAAAATAATATTGTTTATTTTTTCAATTTATATTATTTAACCTTTCATTTTTATTTACATTATTCAAAATAAATCTAAATCCCGAATTTTTTCTTAATAAAAAAATCACACAAAACATATCACAAACGATAAAGATACCATTGTGTCAATTCTTCAGATACTTAAGAAAACAAATTCAGTCATTAACATTTGACAACACTTGATTTCAGCCTCCGGATTCTTGGCAAAAAAGTATTTCTAAACACCTGTATTTATAATTCAGACAGTCGAACATTCGCTATAAAGACGGCTGATTTTGTCGGTCTTTTATAAAAAAGAGCCAATGCATCACTGCATCAGCCCCCCTCGTTAATACAATATATATTTAGTTAAATTTTATCATTCTGTTATCCAACATTCTTTGGCAGTTATCTGTTTACAAAAAAACAACAGAACTCCGCCAACGACTTTTCATCTTATATTTAATAATTGCAAGGTTCTATTTTTTTACAATTTTCACAACATCCAGGTTGTTCACTTTTACAAAATAAGTACCTTTTGCCAAATCATCAACCAACACGGATTCAAAAACATTTCCGTTTCCGCAAATTTGTTTGACAGCTGCGCCTGACAATGAATAAATTTGAATATTTTCAATACCACCGTCATAACTGACATTCATCACATTATTTACAAGATTCGGGGTTATATTCAATCCTGAATTGTCTGCAACACTTTCTATTCCAGTCACCAAACCGCCGGATAAAGCCTCTTGATTATATCTTCTTTCCACTTTGGGATTTCCGACTGCATAGACTGCTTCTATTTCAACATGATT
>SAMEA104404097__coassemble_291_pt1 | contig 51679 bp, 42 predicted proteins | sample SAMEA104404097__metabat2_high_PE_098 | metagenome-assembled genome bin SAMEA104404097 (sample SAMEA104404097) | Balaenoptera acutorostrata | reverse complement strand
TATGAAAACATACAGATGCTAAAAATTATAAACGGTTTCGCCGGATTGTTGTGAACTGGGACCTATATTCTGGGAAACCATCCATTCTTCAGTGTGAGACAATTGGAGCCGCTTGTGATAGCAGCTGAGAATATCCTTCTATTGTTTGTTAAAGGTTTTGGCGTTGATATGATAGAATGTCTCAAGCGTACGGCAAGTCACTGGGGATGTCTCCATACGTATCTTAAAAAAAGGCGCTAACTCTTTGGAGTAGCGTGAACCCTTGGTCCTAATATTTAAATCCAAATGTATTGCGAAACTCTTTCCTGTACGAGTATCCGTCTATCGACGTCTGCGAATGACAAGTATTACCTTATGGTCTCGAATCGGAAAGTCTGTAACTTGAACAGGTTCAAGGAATCCCTTAGACTCAAAATGTACATCATCCACGAGATTTCTGTCCATCTACTCATCAAGATGAATATGAATCTCGGTTGAGTCTCTCTTAATTTTTACAATCTTAAAATAATCCAGAACTTCACGTGGAAGTACGATACTGGCTAATGCATAAAGCTGATTTGTTTCTATGTCATAAAGATAGGTATTTTATCTTTATTGATTTAAGTTATACTCACTAAATATCAACTGAACCACTATGACGCTATTTTAGTATTAGACATAGAAAAAAGAGTTATAGCATTACTGTTACAACTCTTTTATTTTTGCACGGGAAGAGAGGCTCGAACTCCCGACACCTGGTTTTGGAGACCAGTGCTCTACCGACTGAGCTATTCCCGTGTTTGCGAATGCAAAGGTAGTAAAATACGCTTTATTATGCAATTATCAGAGCAGGAAATTTACAGAAATTTCTCCCATTCTTCAACTTTAAATCCGACCAGAACTGTGTCTTCAGATACCATTAGAGGTCGTTTTACAAGTTTGCCATTGCTGGCAAGCAACTCAATTTGTTCTTCTTCAGACATTAACGGAAGTTTTTCGCGCAAATTCATCTCTTTATAAATCAAACCGCTTGTATTGAAGAATTTTTTAAGCGGTAGTCCGCTTTTCGGAATCCATAGTTTCAATTCTTCGACTGTCGGTCTTTCTTCAACTATAAGACGGTTGTTGAATGCAACATTATGTTCTTCCAACCACTTTTTAGCCTTTTTGCATGTACCGCATGCCGGGTAATGTATAAATGTAAATTTTTCCATGATTATTTGCTTTTATATGTAAATGTAAGGGTATTTCTCCGTTCCCGCAAGCATTGCGGAGTGTTTCGGATGATGTATTTATTAATATGTTAATCGTGTTGTTCTGATATTCTACCTTTTTTAGTTAAAGTATACGAAATGCGAGATAAAGAACAATAATGAACAAATTTATCATTTGGAATAGTCTGATTTTTAAGCTAAATTTGTTAAAATAATATCTTAAATGTGAGTTATGAGCAGCATGTATGAAACTATAATGGATCTGCCTTTATTCCAGGGGATGAGCCATGAGAAAGTTTCCGAACTAATTGAAAAGACTAAATTCCATTTTCTGAAATACAAAGCCGGAGATTGTATTATCGAATCCGGAGATGATTGCGGGCATGTAAGGTTTGTTGTGTCCGGTAGTGTACGTGTCGAATATTCAATTCCTAACCGAAAGGTGGTTGTCAGCGAAGAATTGTCAGCTCCGAGTGAACTGGGTGTTGATTTTCTTTTCGGAATGAATACTGTTTATCCGTTTAAAGTTACTGCGCTTGAAGACTGTGGTATTCTTCAAATTGACAAGAGCGACTATATTCAGATTCTGCAAAGCGACAAGGTCTTTTTATTCAATTTGCTTAACATATTATCCCGTAACAGTCAAAAGGCCGTGTGCGGCGTTTTATGCGTTAATTCCGGTACAATAGGAGAGCGCCTTGCTTTGATGGTGGAAATTTTGACTCACCGCAAAGGACGTAACATCCGCTTCTGTTTCAAACAAAAGGACATGTGTCAGATTTTCGGTTCCCAGCGTACATCTTTTATCAATGCTCTAACATCGCTGCAGGATGCCGGAATCATCTCATACAATTCCAGTGAGATTCAGATTGATGACCGTGACAAACTGATGGAAATATTAAATACTAAAGAAGAATAGAAATATTCTTCTTTTTTATGGACAAATAAAAAACCTTCCGGAATTTCCGGAAGGTTTTATTTTATATGGTTGTGAATTGATTATTCGCCTTTGGCAACCATTTCAAGAATCTTAACAAGGTGATTCCAGAATTTTTCTACTGCAGGAATGTGCATTCTTTCTTTCGGAGAGTGAACATCAAGTAATGTAGGACCAAATGAAATCATATCCAAGTTAGGATAGCAGTGTTTGAAGTATCCGCATTCCAAACCAGCGTGAAGTGCTTTAGCTTCCGGAGTGATGTTGTAAAGTTCTTCGTAAGCTTTGATAGCTGTTTTAAGAATAGCTGAATCTACGTTAGGAGTCCATCCAGGATAACCATCACCGTGAGTAACTTCTGCACCTGCCTGTTTGAATACAGATTCAACCTGGTAAGCAGCGTCATATTTGCGGGATTCAACAGAACTTCTCTGAGACGTAGTGACAAGAATTTCGTTACCTTCAAGCATCTTGACAGAAGCAAGGTTTGTAGAAGTTTCAACCAATCCAGGGATTGTTGAACTCATTGCAAGAACACCGTGAGGACATCCGTACATTGAAAGGATAACAGCGTTTGCAGTTTTGTTATCAATAATAGTAGCCGGAGCAGCAACTGCTTCAGTTTCTACGATAATATTTTCGATTCCTTCGAATTCAACTGTAAAGATAGCAGCCATTTCTTTTACGATAGCCTTAACTGCTTCTGCTTCGCCGGCTTTAACACCGATTACAGCGTGAGCTTCACGAGCAATAGCGTTACGCAAGTTACCGCCTTTGATTTCAGCAAGAATCATTTCGTGTTTGCTCATAATCTGGAACAAAGTACGAATCATGATTTTGTTTGCGTTTGCACGACCTTTGTCAATATCAGAACCTGAGTGACCGCCCTGCATACCTTTGAATTCAATTTTCAAGAATTCGTATCCAGCCGGAGTGTTAACCGGTTCGTATTTGAAATGACAAGTTGTATCGATACCGCCTGCACAACCGATAAAGATCTGAGCTTCATCTTCAGAGTCAAGGTTTAGAAGGATATCGCCTTTGATCATGCCTTCACCTAAGTTAACAGCACCAGTCAAACCGGTTTCTTCGTCTACAGTAAACAATGCTTGAACAGGACCGTGTACCAATGTATTGTCGCAAAGAACTGCAAGAGATGCGGCAACACCGATACCGTTGTCAGCACCAAGAGTAGTACCGTTGGCACGTACCCATTTGCCTTCGATGATAGTCTGGATAGGATCGTTGTCGAAATCGTGTTTAACGTCGTTATTTTTTTCGCATACCATATCCATATGACCCTGAAGAACTACAACGGGAGCATTTTCGTAACCCGGAGTAGCCGGTTTTTCCATTATAACGTTACCGATAGGGTCGGTTTTAGCTGCTAAATTATGTTCTTTTGCAAATTGAAGTAACCACGCACGGATTTTTTCTTCTTTCTTTGAAGGACGCGGGACTTTGGTAATCTGGTCAAAGATGTTCCAGATAAGCTGAGGTTTTAATTCTGTGATATTCATTATTGTTATTATTTAAGAGTTTTATTTTCTGACAATTATATAGAAATATAAAATTTTGTTAAAACTTTAATTAAAACACCTCTAAGTTACATAATTTATTTGAGTTTATATAAGTATACAAAGCACTTTTTATATCTTTGTATTAAAATTAATTTAAATTAAGTATTGTGTATTGCTTTCAATATTTAATTGTACTTACTTTGTACTTATAAATAATATCTGAAAAATTTCGTAGATTAATAAACTCAAAAAAATTATAAAAATGAATCGTATTGTAACAAAAGCACGATTGTGCTTGTCTTTACTTGTTGTAGTATTGTTTGCTTCATGTTCAGGTGAAAAGACTGCTCAGAATCCCAATACTGCAAATACTATTGTAGGCAGTGAAACTGCGATGATGAATGTACGTTATATTAACAAAGACACATTGTTGAATAACTATCTACTGGCTAAAGACCTTAGCGAAGCAGTTTTGCGCTCTACAGGTAATTTCGAAAACATTCAGCGTAAGAAAGCTGCTGAAATTCAGAAATTTGCGGCTTCTATCGAAAACAAATACAAAAACAATGGTTATCTTTCTGAAGCAAGTTTGAATGCTGACCAGCAGAAACTTCAGAAAATGCAGGTTGATGCACAGAACTATCTTGCAAACCTTGAACGTAACATCCAGGAAGAAATCTTTCAAAACAATATCCAGTTGAACGACAGTATTAACAATTTTATCAAAGATTACAATGCAACCAAAGGTTATGAAGCAATCTTCGATAGAGCCGCTACAGTTTTCTTCAACGAAAAGTATGATATTACAGGAGAAGTTATTCAAGGTTTGAATGCCCGTTATAACAAAGTTCAGAAAAAATAATTCATATCAAATCTTTGAAAAAGTCTTCCGGATTCCGAGAGGGCACTGAAAAAGCTAACACTTTTCGGCTCTCCTTAATTCGAGACTCAAATATGGAGTTCACCAATTCTTCTTTTTGAAGAATTGGTGAACTTTTTTTCGTTATCCGTTTGTTGTGTGGTCTTATATTGGTTCTAAATCACCATATATTGCTCCTTTTGAAACAAAAATAGACCACCATCAACCCAATCGTAGAATTCTTTTGATATTTGCGGTAAAAATAACCATTGCCCCTTGCATACGCATACAGTCAATACCATACGATTCTGCACGGTCGTATCCAAACACATTTTTTAATTCTGCATTTTTAGCCTCGATTTTATATCTGACTTTAGCCTTTGTCTTGAACTCTTCTGTTTTTTCAAAATCGGCCTGTTGCTGGTGCTCTTCCGATTTTATCTGTACAGCATAAGACTTGCTCTTGGCACCGTCCTTATAACACCCTTTTCGTTTTGAGCAGGTCTTACATTTCTCAATATCAAAAAAGAAAACAAGTGACTGATTTTTTCCCAATCCCTTTTTTCCTGCCTTTCTTATCGCCATGTGTCCAGCCGGACATACAAACATTCCCGCATCTTTGTTATAATCAAATCTATCTTCTTCCTTACGCGCACCATTGCTGATGGTGGGGTTTAATCTGGCTACTAAGTCAAAGCCCTTTTTTGTATCATTTGAAAGCAATATGTTCTCTTTCCCCAAGTATGCTGCATCGCCGACTACCGTATCAACATTCATGCCATTAGCGCGACTTTGCTCTACCAGTTCCTGAAGTTGGGGACCATCCCCCTTCTCTCCGGAAGTCACTGTTGCCGTCGTTATGATGCGTTCATCGCTCATGGCTATGTGGGTCTTATATCCAAAGAATGAGTCGTCCTTACTCTTGTGACCAACTCTGGCATCTCCGTCCTTGGATGTTACATAATAATCCTCAATATCAAAAAGAACTTTTTTAAGCATGTGTAAGATGCTCGTTGATTCCAGGAATTTCTGCAAGTATCAAATTGGAACTTACGACATTCAGCAAATCTTTGGTGTAGTCAAGTTCATGCTCCAAATCATCATCTGTATTTGTTGCAGGAAGTATTTTCTTTACACTTTCATCTGATTCATACAGGCTCTTACGCAATTGTTTTGAACGAAGTCGTAATACTTCAACCGGAGAGTAGGGATTGCTTTGTGAGCCTGTATGAGTGGCATCTACGATTATTGTACGGGATTTGATTATGCCTTTTTCCATTGCAATTTCAACTGTCTTTCCTATCAAAAGATTTAAAAGGTCTTTGTCTTTTAGTCTAAGTTTACGGAACTTGCACAAAGAGCTAGGGTTTATTAAATTTGTATTTTCTGGACTCATCCCCAAAAAATACTTGAACGACATGTCGTAGCGGGATCTTTCGACAACGTCAACATCTGATATGTCATAAATTGTTTTCAAGAGGAGATATTTGAACATCATCACAGGACTTTCTGCCATGCGTCCATTGTCATGACAATACTTATCCATAAGTTCTTTATGAATAAAGAAAAAATTAACAGGCTCATTTATCTTGCGTAATAGATTGTCATGAGGAATAATCAAATTGTATAGATCTCCGTAGTTGCTGAACTGTATCTCCTGTTGAGTTGGTACCATTTTCGTATGTTTTATATCTATAAAGATACGTAAAAAAGGCATATACCCATTAAGAATATTAGGTATATGCCTATTAGAATTTGACGTTTGTTCTATAAAAGGACTTTTTCAGTGACCTCGATTCCGGGGGCTTTTTTTTATGCCCGATTCTCCGGCAATCTTTACAATTCTGAGAAACTGAAATTATAAGAACAAGGACATAAAAATAACGGAGTTCCGATTCTGAACCCCGTTATTTTGTATAGTGTAATATTTGTTAGTCTTCGATAAGAGACATGCCTTTTTGAAGTGCTTTTTCGTTAAGTGGAATCAAATGGTGGTGACGTTCAGGAAGAGTTTTCTTCAAACCTTTGATAACGCTTTCTACAGTTACCATAGGACGAAGTTTAAGCATAGCACCAAGAACAACCATATTGAAGGCTTTGTTGTTGCCCAGTTCGATTGTAGCATTCAAAGCTTCGATTTTGTATACCTTGATATCTTTACGAGTCGGAGCAGAGTGGATACCGTCGTTGTCATAAAGCAGGATACCGCCCGGTTTTACTTTGCTTTCAAATTTGTCGATACTCTGCTGGTTAAGAGCAACGACCATGTCATATTCGTTAAGGATAGGAGAACTGATGCGTTCGTCACTAAGGATAACAGTAACGTTGGCAGTACCGCCTCGCTGTTCCGGACCGTAAGAAGGCATCCAGGTAACTTCCTTGTCTTCCATCAAGCCGGAGTAAGCCAAAATCTTACCGATTGACAATACTCCCTGTCCGCCGAATCCTGCAATTATAATTTCTGTCTTCATAATTCATTATTCGTTTTTAAGGTCTCCTAACGGATATTTCTTAAACATATTTTCTTCCATCCACTTGTTGGCATTGTGCGGAGTCATCTTCCAGCCTGAGTTACAAGTGCTGACGATTTCTACAAGAGAGCAACCTTTGCCTTCAAGACTGTTCTGGAATGCTTTCTTGATAGCAGCTTTTGCTTTGCGTACATTAGCAGGAGTGTGAACACTCTGACGGGTTACGTAGCATGCGCCGTCAAGTTTAGCAACCAGTTCGGAGATTGCAAGAGGATAACCGTTCAAATCAACACGACGACCGTAAGGAGTAGTTGCAGTCTTCATACCAAGAAGGGTAGTCGGGGCCATCTGACCGCCGGTCATACCGTAAATGGCGTTGTTGATAAAGATGATAGCGATATTCTCGCCGCGGTTTGCAGCGTGAATAGTTTCTGCAGTACCGATAGCTGATAAATCACCGTCGCCCTGATATGTGAAAACAAGTTTTTCAGGATTCAGGCGTTTCAATGCAGTAGCAACAGCAGGAGCACGACCGTGAGCTGCTTCCACCCAGTCAACATCAATATAGTTATATGCAAATACGGCACAACCAACCGGGGTTACACCGATAGAAGTTTCTTCCTGGCCCATCTCATCAAGTAGTTCAGCCACCAATTTGTGAACAACACCATGGCTACAGCCCGGACAATAGTGCATATTGTTCTCGTTTAGCAGACGAGGTTTGGCGTAAACTCGATTCTCGGGTTTTATTATTTCGTTAATATCCATAATCAAGATTTATTGATTAATCAAATCGCATTTTAGTGCATCTAAAATTTCGTCAGGATTTGGAATAATACCACCGAGACGACCATAGTGTTTAATCGGCATTTTGTCGTTGTTGACAGCAAGACGAACATCCTCAATCATCTGACCTGCGTTTAATTCAACAACAAGGATGCCTTTTGTTCCCTTTGCAGCTTCAACGACTGCTTCAGTCGGGAACGGCCATAAAGTAATAGGACGGACAAGACCTATTTTGATACCTTCTTTGGCTGCGTTTTCGATTGTCTTCTGACAAATACGTGCAACGGTACCAAATGCTACAATAAGATAATCACAATCTTCAGTATTGATTGTTTCAAATCTCTGTTCGTTTTCAGTAATGCGTTTATATGTTTCCTGGAAACGCAGGTTGTTTATCTCCATTTTTGAACTTTCAAGTTCAAGAGAAGTAACGATGTTTTTAGCTCTGTTTTTTTTCCCTGTTACAGCCCAAGGACACTGTTTGCGAATTTCATCTTCAGTACGTCTTGGACGCTGCGGTGGCAAAACAACTTTTTCCATCATCTGACCTACGATACCGTCGGCGAGAATCATTGCCGGAGTGCGGTATTTGAATGCCAAATCCCAGCCAAGACCTACGAAGTCTGCCATTTCCTGAACAGAAGACGGAGCAAGTACTATCAGGTGATAGTCACCGTGACCGCCACCTTTACATGCTTGGAAGTAGTCTGCTTGAGACGGCTGGATAGTACCAAGCCCCGGACCGCCACGCATTACATTTATAATTAGAGCCGGAAGTTCTGCAGCTGCGATGTAGGAGATACCTTCCTGCATCAAACTGATACCCGGACTTGATGACGAGGTGAACACGCATTTACCGCATGCGGCACCTGCATAAACCATATTGATTGAAGCAACTTCACTTTCGGCTTGCAACACTACCATACCAGTCTTCTCCCAAGGCATCTGCTCTTCAAGAGTTTCAAGCACTTCGGATTGCGGAGTAATAGGATAGCCGAAATAACCGTCGCACCCGTAGCGGATGGCTGCGTGGGCAAGGGCTTCGTTACCTTTCATTAATCTTACTTCTTCTTCCATATTATTTTTCGTTTAATGGAAACCCATTATAAATTTTTGCTATTTATTTTTCTATAACACGATATACTTCAATGCATCCGTCAGGACATACCAAAGCACAACTTTGACAACCTATACAAGCTTCCGGATTTTCCATATATGCATAATGAAACCCGCGGTTATTTACTTCTTTCGGTTGAAGAGCCAAAACTTTAGCCGGGCATGCTTGAACGCAAAGATCACACCCTTTACATCGTTCTACATTAACTACAACAGCACCTTTAACTTTAGCCATATTATTTATCGTTTTAATGTCGTTCTACAAATGTAATTAAAATTTTATAATTAATCTAACTAATTACTGATTAATAAAAGAATGATTCTGTTTCAAATGTACGATTAACTTTTTGTGAATTATTTCTAAATGACAATGAAACAGATTAATAATGGATATTTATAGCTTTTGCCGGAATCCCTTAATTTAACTAAAATATTGCCTGAATCCGCTATAATTCTTCCTGCAAAGTGAAATTTATAAAGCGGTGGAAACCGCCCATACAGCGGAAGTCTTCAGCAACCTTATCCTTCCAGTCCGGTTCTAAAAAGTAGTTCTCTTTCGGGAACCACTGAAGAATATACTGTTTCATTTTCAGATAGTTGATGTGCGGCAAATCTTTTTCGAAACCTTTCGGTGTGGTTTCCAGAGATTTTCCGACAAGTGCATATTTTGATTTTACTTCAGGATTGTCCAGTATTTCCTTCCATTCTTCGATGTTGTCATCAATGGCATGGCGCAACGCTTTCAGTTCATTCGGCTGCGGACACCATACACCGCCGAACAGTCCGGAACATCCCGGTTCGATGTGTAGATAGTAGCAGGAGAAAGGGCATTTTCTGCCGCCGATACCGATAACCGCCTCGAAATGGGTTTTGTACGGCATTTTGTTTTTGGAAAAACGGATGTCGCGGTATATCCTGTAAACGCAGTCCGGAGCGTTTACTCCGATTAGCGACGAATCGTAGACACTCATCTTGTCGATAATATACTGTACGTCTTCCAGCCATGCTTTACGCAGAGAGTCATACCGCTCTTTGTTGTCTTTGAACCACTCGCGGTTATTGTTTTGTTTCAGTTCTGTCAAGAACCTGTATATCTCTTTTATGTTGTCCATAATCTGTTTAAATTTCGATTATTCTTCCGGTACGGAAGAATTTTACATTTTTGTTTTGCTTCAGGAAATCTTTTGCTTTGTCACTGGTGCAGTGCCCGGTGTAAAAAACGGTATCCGGTGTCTCTGCAGAGGTATCGCTGTTGAATGTCGCCACCTCTCTTTCAGTCTTGTTGCAGTCGACGAAATGCAGACCTCCGACAAATGCGCAAACCCGTTTTTCGCCCGTAAAATCCATACACGATTTTATGATATTCATCGCTCCGTTATGGGAACAGGAGGAGACGATAACCAGTCCTTTTTCTGTTTTGAAAACCAAAGCCAGTTCGTGACAGAAATCGTCCTGAGTTTCGCAGCCGTTGGTCGCGGATGTCAGGTGCAGATTTCCTATCGGTTTGTCAAAACGACCGCAATTGGTTTTTACGATTGCAATGTTGTCTGAAATCCATCGGTTTTCGTTCACATAAACGAATCTGCTGCGGTATTCATCCTTCAAATCCTCGTCAGAACTGATGTCGCGTTTGCTTTCATGTCTGGACGAGAAGAAACGGTGCCCGAAAATATCGGATGAAGCATATACCGGAGCATCGGCGTTTGTTTCCAGAAATTTGCGGAGTCCTCCGGTGTGGTCGTTGTGGCCGTGAGACATAAATGCAGCGTCTACATCTCCCAGATCAATGCCCAAAACTTCGGCATTTTTTGCGAACAAATCGCTTTTCCCGGTATCGCACAGAATTTTCTTTCCGTCAAGCTCAATCAGCATGGAAAGCCCGTGCTCGGTTTCAAGTTCCGGGATGTCGGTATTCGGGGTGTTGTCAACGATTTCAGTTATGTGAAGCATCAGTATTTCTTTTTTACAAAGTAAACCAATTAAAGTGAAAGAAAAGGCAAAAAAGAAATAAATTGTTTTAAAGCTGGGGCGGGGACTATTTATTATATTAAAAATGTTGTTACTGATAGGAAATCTTGTTGATTTTTATTATTTTTGCATTCTGAAAAAGGAATCATTGTTTAGAATGATTTTAAATAACGCTAAATATAATTTTTAAAAATAAAAAAGAAAATGGGTAAAAAAGCATTGTTAATGATTCTTGACGGTTGGGGAATCGGTAACCACAAAAAAGGTGATGTTATTTCTCAAACTCCAACTCCTTACTGGGATTCTCTATTAAAAACTTATCCTAATTCTCAACTTCAGGCGAGCGGTGAAAACGTAGGGTTGCCGGACGGACAGATGGGAAACTCAGAGGTAGGTCACCTGAACATCGGTGCAGGCCGTGTACTTTACCAGGATTTGGTTAAAATCAACAAAGCTATTGCTGACAATTCTATCTATTCAAACCCTGAAATCGTTTCAGCATTTGAATATGCACAGAAAAGCGGAAAAGGAATCCACTTCATGGGTTTGACAAGTACTGGTGGCGTTCACAGCTCACTTGACCACTTGTATGCACTTTGCGACATCGCAAAAAAATACGAACTTGAAAAAGTATTCATCCACTGCTTTATGGATGGTCGTGACACAGACCCGAAGAGCGGTGAAGGCTTTATAAAAGATGTTGAAGCACACTGTGCAAAATCTGCAGGTGTTGTAGCATCAATCATCGGCCGTTTCTACGCTATGGATCGTGACAAACGCTGGAACCGTGTGAAAGTTGCATACGACCAGCTTGTAAACGGCGAAGGCAAGAAAGCAACTGACATGGCTGCTGCCGTAGCAGAATCTTATGCTGAAGGTGTAACTGACGAATTCATCCTTCCTATCGTTAACGCAAATGTTGATGGTACAATCAAAGAAGGCGACGTTGTTATCTTCTTCAACTACCGTAACGATCGTGCAAAAGAAATCACTGTTGTTTTGACTCAGCAGGATATGCCGGAAGAAGGTATGAAGACTATTCCTAACCTTCAGTACTACTGTATGACACCTTATGATTCTTCATTCAAGGGCGTACACATTCTGTTTGACAAGGAAAATGTTCAGAACACTCTTGGCGAATATCTTTCTTCTCTTGACAAAAAACAGCTTCACATCGCTGAAACTGAAAAATACGCTCACGTAACATTCTTCTTCAACGGCGGCCGCGAAACTCCGTACGATGGCGAAGACCGTATCCTTGTTCCTTCTCCAAAAGTAGCAACATACGACCTTAAACCGGAAATGAGCGCATACGAAGTTGATGAAAAACTTGTTGCTGCAATCAATGAAAAGAAATACGATTTCATTGTTGTAAACTACGCAAACGGTGATATGGTTGGTCACACAGGTATCTACGAAGCAATTCAGAAAGCTGTTGTTGCAATCGACAACTGCGTTAAAGATACAGTTGAAGCTGCCAAAGCAAACGATTATGAAGTTATCATCATTGCTGACCACGGCAACTGCGACAACGCAATCAACGAAGACGGAACTCCGAACACTGCTCACTCTTTGAACCCGGTTCCATGTGTGTATGTAACTGAAAACAAAGACGCTGAAATCGGTAACGGTATCCTTGCTGATGTAGCTCCGACAATCCTTCATATCATGGGTATTGAACAGCCGAAAGAAATGACAGGAAAGAATCTTATCAAATAAAAAAACGATTCTCGAAATAATACGGGGATGCAAATTCTAAAATGAGTTTGCATCCTTTTTTATATGTAAACATTTGTTTTGGTTTTCTAAAAGTAGTATTTTCGTAGAAAATTATGCCTTATGAAAAAATTTAACCTTCTATTTACCGTACTGCTGCTTTTGACAGGCATGGCATGTACTCCGGATAACGATAAAGTGGTTATCCTTCACACCAATGATATTCACAGTACAATCGATCCCGACCAGAATGGATTAGGGGGGATCCTTCGAAGAAAAGTTATAATAGACAGCATAAGAAAAGCCGAATCAAACGTACTTCTTGTAGATGCGGGAGATGCGGTACAGGGCACTCCGTACTACTCCATGTTCGGCGGAGATGTCGAATTCGCAATGATTGACCGTTTGAAATACGATTATGTGATTATGGGTAATCACGAACTGGACAACGGCGTTGACAGTATTGCATTTTATTATAAAAAACTGAAAGCACAGCCGCTTTCAACCAACTACGATTTGTCTGAAACCAAACTGGCAGGCGTACACGACACATACGGTATCAAACAGTTCGGAGAACATAAAGTCGGATTCCTCGGCATTAACGTAGATCCTAAGGGATTGATTTCCAACGATAAATGTATCGGTGTAAAATATTCGGATCCGGTACATATGGCAGACTCCGTTGCAGAATATCTGAAAACCCAAATGGGAGTGGATGCAGTCGTTGCAATTTCTCATATCGGATATAATGAAAGAAAAGGATGCGTTTGCGACATTGCTCTTGCAGAAAATACAAAGAATATCGATTTGATTATCGGTGGTCACAGCCATACAACCATCAATCCTTCCGAAAAAGAACCGAAACCGTATGTTTTCAAAAATCTTGACGGCAGAAACGTTGTCGTAACACAAACCGGTAGCCACGGCAAGAATCTTGGATGTACAACTCTTGAATTTGTCAACGACAGTCTTGTAATAGATTACAAACTTATTCCGGTAACAGACCGCTATGATGACAGAATCGATGCTGAAGAAGCAGCGTTCATCGCACCTTACAAACATAAAGTCGATTCCATGATGAACCATGTGGTTTGTCATTCCGATATTGCAATGCGCAGCCGCGGCGGTAATGCAGGTATGAACTGGATTGCAGATATGGCAATGGAACTTGTTCCGAATATCTATAAAGGCAAAGTGGATTTCGCAATCATGAACAAAGGCGGTATGCGAGTACCGATGCCTGAAGGCGAAGTTTCAGAAGGTTTGATCAAGGCGATGTTCCCGTTTGACAACCATTTGCAGGTTTTGAAAATCAAAGGTGCTGAATTGCTTAAAGCATTTGCCGTAATGGCGGAAAGAGGCGGCGACAGCGTAAGCAAGGGCATCGAAATCGTATATGACAAAGATGCCAAAATCAAAAGAGCAACTCTTAACGGTCAGAAAATCAGATTCAACAAAGTATATACAATCGTAACTCTGGATTACCTTGCCAACGGCGGTGACTATATGACTCCGTTGAAGAAAGGCGAATTGCTTGCTTCAGACGAAGGAAAATTTGGAGATGTATTGCTTGCACATCTGAAAACAATGGGCGAAAAAGGTATCAACGTCAATTCTACCGATGAAGCCCGCATGTCAATGACCAACAAATAAGAGTGTCATTTAAATGAAATCAGCTTCAACTTTAAAATATTTAATTCTCTCGGCATTTATTTTAATCCAGACCGGCGTTTTCGCCAAAACACCTTCATTATACCGCAACGCGGACCAAAAGGAGATGAAAGCCTGGGTGGATTCAGTGTACAGTCAGTTGTCCCGTCGTGAACGTATAGGACAGTTGTTCATGCCTATCGTTATGGCAAAAGATTCCCTGATAGATGGGAATTTGAGAAAACTGGTGCAGAAAGACGGAGTAGGTGGTATTTTGTTTTCGAGAGGTTATGTCTCCGATTATGTGCATGCCGTTAACTATTCTCAGGAATTAAGCAAAGTTCCGTTGATGATTTCGATAGACGGAGAGTGGGGTGTATCCATGCGTGTCAAGGATGCCGTTAAATTTCCACGCAATATGGTTATCGGAGCAATCAGCGATGACAAACTGATATATGCCTACGGCTGTGAACTTGCCCGCCAGTGCAAACTGCTGGGTATTCATGTGGATTTCGCTCCTGTGCTGGACGTAAATACAAATCCTGAAAATCCGATTATCGGGACACGCGCGCTCGGTGAATTGCATCACAAGGTGGCCCAAAAAGGTGTCGCACTTTCCAAAGGTATGGAAGACAGTGGAATCCTTTCCGTTGGAAAGCATTTTCCCGGACACGGTTCTACAACGGAAGATTCTCACAAAACACTGCCGACAATTGACAAGCAGTTGAAAGAATATGAGATGATAGATTTGTATCCGTTCCGTAAATATATCAATTCGGGGTTGGGCGGTATTTTGACTGCTCATCTTAATCTGCCGCAGTTTGACGATTCCGGCAAACCGGGATCCATGAACAAAACCATTGTTAAGGAATATTTGCAGGATAAACTCGGATTTGAAGGCTTGACTTTTACCGATGGGTTGAATATGAAAGGTGCTATAGCAGACGGTTCCGTTTGTGTTGCGGCATTGAAAGCTGGAAACGATGTTCTTTTGGCTCCGAAAAATATCAGCGGAGAGATTAAAGAGATAGAACAGGCGATTGACAATGGAACTCTGGAAGAGGCATTGGTAAATGCCAAATGCAGAAAAATTCTGGAATATAAATATGTGTTGAATGCACATCAGCCGGCAACTCTTGAGGAAGACGGTCTGAAAGAAAAACTGAATAGTACTGAATGTATGGATTTGCTTGCAAAACTTCGTGCTGCATCCATCACCGTATTCAAAAATTCCGGAAAGGTGCTGCCGGTTCATGGTGAGGAAAATATTGTCGTAATGTCACCGACTGGAGTACGTGCTGATTTTCTGAACGAATGCAAGAAATATGCAAAAGTAAGAATTGCAGCGTCGGCTTCGACTGTTGCACGTACCGTTATCGTTCCGGTTATATCCAACAATGCATATTGTGTTAACTATCTCAAACGAATTGCAGATACCGGTAAGAATGTGGTTGCCGTATTCTTTATGAATCCGTATGAGATAGGTTCGTTTGCAGAATCACTGGCAAAACCGAATGTCAGTGCAGTTATGGCGTATGACAATGTTTCACTTGCCCATGTTTATGCTGCAAAAGCAATATTCGGAGCAATCAAGGTGGATGCAAAAATTCCGGTAACCATACCTGGTGTTGTGAAAGCAGGTACCGGCTGCAAATATCCTGCAATTGTCAAAAATTGAGAATAATATAATTAATCTAAAATAGAAATGAAAAGTATCATTAAAATTGCAGCATCTCTTGTGTTTCTGATGAGCGCAACAACAGCAACTTCTGTCGCTCCAAAGCTGTACAAATCTGCAGTTTCTGCAGAGATGGAACAATGGGTTGATTCCGTATACAACACATTGTCTTTGCGAGAAAAAGTCGCTCAACTTGTTATTCCTTACATATCTCCGGACGATTCTCCGGCTTCTGTAAACAGAAAAATAGACCAGTATGTTGGTGAAGAGTGTGTCGGCGGTATCATCTTTGAAAATGGTAATGCTGAAGATGTTTGCCATATTATAAATAAATCACAGGCAACAAGTAAAGTTCCGTTACTGGTTAGTATTGACGGTGAGTGGGGTGTAGCAATGCGGTTGCGTGAAGCTGTAGCATTCCCGAAAAATATTGCTTTGGGTGCAATTGAAAACAATGAATTGCTTTACGAATATGGTAAAGAAGTGGCGCGACAGTGTAAACTACTGGGTATTCATGTAAATTTCGCACCGGTACTTGATGTCAATGCATATCCTTATAATCCGATTATCATCAACCGTTCGTTCGGCGAAAATATCAAAAACATTACTGAAAAAGGTCTTGCTTACTCAACCGGTCTTGAAGATGGCGGGGTATTGTCTGTTGCAAAACATTTCCCGGGACATGGTGCAACCGTAGCAGACTCTCATAAAACACTTCCGCTGGTTACAAAATCATTCGACCAGATGAAGAAAGAGGATGAGATTCCTTTCGTAGAATATATCAATGAAGGTTTTGGCGGTATTCTTACAGCACATTTGAACATCCCGACAATCGATGTAAACGGCTCTGCTTCATCATTGAATCCAGAAGTTGTAGACAAACATTTAAAGAAAGTACTTCAGTTTGAAGGTCTTGTATTTACAGACGCTTTGGATATGAAGGGCGCTACAAAAGAGAAAAACGTTGCTTTGCAGGCATTGAAAGCCGGTAATGACGTACTTGTTCAGCCGAAAAATGTCAAGAAAGAAATCGACGCAATTGTTGACGCTCTTGAAAGCAGCGAACTTTCCATGAAAGTCGTTGACGAGGCTTGCAAGAAAATGTTGAGATACAAATTCATTCTTAATGTATCCGAACGCCGTTTTGTCAATGCATTGAGCATCGCCGATGAGGTAAATACTCCGGAAGCCGTTGCATTGGTAAACAAACTTTGGGCTGCATCTATGACCGTATTCAAAAACGAAAAATCAACACTTCCGTTGAAAGCATTGAACGGTATCGGTGTTTATCCGACAGACAAAACCGTTGACGTATTCGTGAACAGATGTCGTGAATATGCCGATGTGAAAGTTGCCAAAGAATTCGGTGACAATATCAGCACAGTTATCGTTCCGGTAACCAAAGCCGACAAAAAGCAGGTAGAACTTCTTAAAGAACTTGCTGAATCCGGTAAAAATATAGTTGCCGTATTCTTTATCAATCCTTATGATATTACAGAATTTGCAGAATCAGTCAACCATAAAAACGTCAGTGCAGTTGCTGCATACCAGAATGTATGCTTCGCACAGTCTAACGCAGTTCAGGCAGTATTCGGCGGTATTGATGTTACTGGTACACTTCCTGTAACAGTCAAGAATGTAGCTGAAGAGGGTACAGGTGCACGTTACAAAGCATTCCGTTTGGGATTCGGTATTCCGGAAGAAGTAGGAATGAGCAGTAATTTGAAACATTTTGTCGATTCAATCGCCAATGTGGCTGTTGAAATCGGTGCCGTTCCGGGTTGTCAGGTAGTTATGGCAAAAGGCGGAAAAATCATCGTAAACGGCAACTACGGTTACACAGACCCTGATGTTAAAGTAAAAGTTGATGAATATACAATTTATGACCTTGCTTCCGTATCAAAAGCAACCGGTACACTTCCGGGCATCATGCTTGCATACGACCGCGGGTTGATCAATCTTGATTCTCCGGCAAGTCTGTATATTCCGGAACTTCGCACAACAAACAAAGACAGTGTTCTTGTAAAAGAACTTCTGTTCCACGAATCAGGTATCCAGCCGGCAGTCAATCTGTTTGACATTATGATTGACCACAGCACTTATGAAGGTGAACTGTTCAGCAACAAGCAGAGCAAAGAATATCCAATTTACGTTTCCAAAGGCTGCTACGGTAATGCAAAAGCAAAAATCCGTACAGATATAGTGAAAACAAAACCGGATGCATTACATAACTTCAAGATTTGCGAAGGCTTTTACGCTAATCGTGAAGAAATCTATGATACATTGATGCTTCGCATTTATAATTCTCCACTTCGTGCTTCAAAGAAATATGCCTATAGCTGTTTGAATTTCTGTACTTTGATGAAACTTGAGCAGAATGTAACTGGAATCAAACACAATGATTTTGTACAGGAAAATATATTTGGACCTATTGGAGCATACCATACTATGTACAGACCACTTGACAAATTTGAAAAAGAGCAGATAGCTCCAACAGAACAGGACAATATGCTTCGCGGTCAGAAACTACACGGTTACACTCATGACGAACTTGCGTGCTTCTCAGGTGGAGTCCAAGGGAATGCAGCTTTGTTTTCTAATGCGATTGACCTTGCAAAACTTTGTCAGATGTGGTTGCAAGGCGGTACATACGGAGGACAGAGAGTATTGTCAAAAGCTACAGTAGAGAAATTTATAACAACCAAGAGTCCGACATGTCGTCGCGGTTTGGGATTCGACAAGCCAAACGTTGAAAATCCTGAAAATTCACCGACATGTGAAGAAGCAAACGGCACAGTATTTGGTCACCTCGGTTTTACTGGTACAGTGTTTTGGGTTGATCCAGCTAACAATATGATTTTCATATTCCTTTGCAATCGTGTAAATCCTACCAGAAGCAACGATGCATTCAATTCTATGAATATCCGTCCTGACCTGTTCAAGGCGATGTACGACAATTTGATGAAATAATAAAAAAACAGACTGATAATTCCGCAAGGAAGTTCATAACGGGACCTCTTTGCGGAATCTATAATATGCCGTGAAACTTGTTCGGTCCGTTCCGAAGCCTTCCGGTTGTTTATTTTTATGATATTGAGAATGTTTAACATTAGCAGTTCTGCAATATCGGCGCTAGGTTTCTGTCATAATGCAAAAATGATTAAAATGCGGGATTATATGGACAAAAAAAAGGTTACATCGTTGTAGTATTAAAATATTTATAATACATTTGCGCTATATTTAGTTGTACCATGGATAGTCATGAGTATATTTAAATAAAATTAACACAGTGCCTAGCGTGAGATTTTATTTGTTCAGATAAACCTGCAGAACAACGCAAGAAACTCAATCCGTTATGTACTCATGGAAAAAGAAAGAGAGATATATAACTTAATATTAATTTTTTAATAATCAATTAACAAATTTATTTTATTTAATTATGGAAGCTCAAAAGCCCAACAAACAAGTTGCTCAGAAACAAGAAAGCAACGTGCGTGGTATTAAAAACGCTTTTTTGGTAATCTTGGCGTGTATCGCAATCGCTGAGTGTGTTTTCCACTTCTGGTTCGGACATGCTTCACACTTTGATGAAGCAGGTAACTCAACAGACCTTTGGGGTACAGTTTACCACGGTGGTTTTATCGTTCCGATTCTACAAGGTTTGTTCCTTACAGTAATCGCTATCTCTGTTGAACGTTTTTTCGCACTACATTCAGCAGCAGGTAAGGGAAGTACAGGTAAATTCGTTGCTAACGTTAAAAAAGCATTGGCAACTAACGACCTTGCTAAAGCTCAGGATCTTTGCAAAAAACAAAGAGGTACAGTTGCAGCGGTAGTATCTGCAGCTCTTATCAAATACAAAGAAATGGATGAAAATACTGATCTTTCAAAAGAACAGAAACTAACTTCTCTTCAGCAGGTAATCGAAGAAGCTACAGCTCTTGAAATGCCTTCTTTGCAGCAGAATCTTCCAATTCTTGCAACATTGACAACTCTTGGTACTCTAACAGGTCTTCTTGGTACCGTTATCGGTATGATTAAATCATTTCAGGCTTTGGCTGCATCTGGTGCTCCGGATTCAACTGAATTGTCTAAAGGTATTTCTGAAGCCCTTATCAATACCGCATTTGGTATCGCTACAGGTGCATTTGCTGTAATTTTCTATAACTACTACACTAATAAGATTGATAATCTTACTTATGCTATTGATGAAATCGGTTTCTCAATTGTAAACACATTTGCAGCAACTCACAAATAATCATCAATTTAAAATCAATCTTAATATTTTAGAAAATTAACCGATATGGGAAAAGTAAAAATTAAAAAGAAGAATGTCTTCATCGATATGACTGCGATGAGTGACGTTACTGTACTTTTGCTTACTTTCTTCATGTTGACTTCTACATTCCTGCAAAAAGAGCCTACAACTGTAATCACACCGTCTTCTGTTTCTGAACAGAAAGTTCCGGTAACCAACTTGGCTACAGTGTTGGTCAGCCCTAAAGGACAGATATTCATTTCAATCCTTGGTGATGCTGACTCCACTTTCTCAAGTGAGAAAATGCGTGCTGAATTGTTGTTGAATGTAGCTGCAGAATATAATAAAACTCATAAGAGCAATCCGGTTCAATTCAATAAACGACAAGTTGAAACTTTCTCAAAAATCAACATGTTCGGTTATCCTTTGCGTCATCTTGCGGATTTTCTTGACAAACCGCAAGTAGAACAGGATGAATTGATAGACCCGTCTAATAATCCAAATGCAGGTATTCCTATTGATGACAATACTGATTTGGATCACCCGAATGAATTTCAGTTGTGGATGAGAGGTCTTTATTCTTTGAATAACGATAACTTCGAAAGCACAATAAAAGACGGTTCAGGTATCGCTTTGAAAGCTGACCAGGCTACTCCATACGAAATCGTATCTGTAGTTATGGACAATCTGCAAACATTGAAGATGAATAAGTTTAGTTTTATGACAGCTTTAAAATCAGAAGGAGAATAATACAATGGCAGCAAAATCAGGAAAATCCCGTCAGAAAAAGATGGATGTTCGCGTCGACTTTACTCCGATGGTGGATATGAACATGCTTTTGATTACTTTCTTTATGCTTTGTACAACAATGATCAAGAGCCAGACTCTTCAGATCAGTCTACCTTCTAATGAAAAAGTTGAAAAGCAGGAACAAAACAAAGTAAAGCAATCTGAGGCGATTACTATCATTCTTGATAGTGAAAGAAAAGAAGATGTTAAAGATGAGCTAACCGGTAAAATGCTTAAAGGCGCAGTAATCCGCGACTTGGTATATTACTACGAAGGTCAGGCTAACATCCTTGATGAAAATAAGGACGGTGTACTGGATGCCAACAACATGCAGTTCACTAAATTTGCTCCGGATGAAAACGGTGCGCCGCAGGGTATCCGTAAAATCATTCATGACCGTAACAAACAGGTTATTGCAAAAGTTAACGTTCTTAAAGAGAAATGGCGTAATAAGGAAATGTCTGATGAAGATTTCCAGGATCAGGCTAAGAAGATTCGAAACGACTCAACATTGACTCGTCCTATCGTAATCATTAAAGCTACTGCGAATGCATCATACAAAAACCTTATTGCAGCACTTGATGAGATGCAAATAAACAGTATCAGCCGTTACCAGATCGACCGTATCAATCACTTCGATTCATTGTTGATGAACGACTTGGTTGCTAAAGGTTTGAACAAATAATGATGACAGATTAAGTATTAATTGTAAAATTTAAAAAAGAAATTTAATTATGGCAAAAGGTATAGATCTTTCATCAAAAGAATGGCGTGACTTGGTATTTGAAGGCAAGAACAAGGAGTTTGGAGCTTACGTTTTACGTAAAGATTCTCCTAAACGTCATAATTTGGCTTTCTTGATTGTAATCGTAGCTTTGGCGCTAATCTTGGGTGTCCTGCTATTGATTAAGTCTTTGCCTCAAACCACTGAAGAAGACATTATTACTCAGGGAGAGCAGACAATGGTTCAATTCGAAGCTACTGAAGAAGAGGAAGAAGTAGAAGAAGAACAGGTTAAAGTTGAAATCGAACAGCCTGAAGCTCTTCCGGAAGAAATCCTTAATACTATTAAAGTAACTGAATTGGCAATTGTTCCTGACGAAGAGGTAACTGCAGAAGATGAAATTAAATCTCAGGATGAATTGAAGGAAACTCAAACAGCTTTTGGTCAGACTACTTTTGACAAAGGTACAGATGACCGTACAGTTGTTCGTGAGCACAAGGAAGAAATCATCGTAGAAGAGAAAAAAGAGGTAAAAGAAGAAGTCTTTAAGGCTGTAGAGCAGATGCCTCAGTTCCCGGGTGGTGATCAAGAACTTGCAAAATTCCTTCGCAACAATATTCAATATCCTGCTATGGCACAGGAAAACAACATTCAGGGACGTGTAATCGTTCAGTTCGTTGTAACTAAAACTGGTGCAATTGGTGAAATTAAAGTTGTTAAAGGTGTAGACCGTGACCTTGATAATGAAGCTAAACGTTTGGTTCGAAAACTTCCAAAATTTGTTCCAGGTCGTATGAATGGTCAGCCGGTTAACGTTTGGTTTACACTTCCTGTAAACTTCAAACTTCAGTAACAGATTATTTTCAATCCTTATATGGAAGAGTGGAAATCATTTGATTCCCACTCTTTTTTTATTTTCGTATAAGTAAGTGGTAGTTTGAGATGTTTAGCGTGTAAAATATAGTTAAGTTTTTTTAATCATCCTCGTACATTTTTGTATTGCGGCGTATTTTTTATAATTTTACAATGATATTAAGTTTGTTGTACATATAAGTTATTTCAAAAAATTCTTTATGTAGCCAATTTTTTTGTATTTTTGTATAGTAATACAATCTAATAATTAGTCGTTATATTATGGCAGATATCAACAGTCAGGTGCCCTCTAAGATGAAAATCGTGTTCGCTCTGTTCATGGTAATTATCTATGTAGGTATGGGTATCCTTATGTTAATCAACTTTTTTGATTTTAGGAGCGATTGGGATGTAATGAGATATGTCATGGGTGCAGTTTTTATCATATATGGATTCTTTCGTGCATATCGTGAGTTTATAAAATAAATTAATAATATCATGAAGAATAAAATTCTTGTTTGTTTGTATGTCATTATGCTTGTTGCTGTTGTTGGATGTGATACAAGAAAACCCACCAATACCAGTACAAAAGGATTGGCTACAGTTGTCTGTGACGAAACATTTCAGAATATTATGAATCAGGAAATTGGTGTATTTGAATATACATATCCAGAAGCCAATATTATTCCTTTTTATACTGACGAGAAGTCAGCCATTGATTCATTATTGAAAATGAAAACAAAGCTTATAGTTACTGCCCATAAATTGACTGAAAAACAGGAATTGTATTTGAAGGAGCGTAAAGGGTTCTGCCGAACACAGAGAATTGCAGTTGATGCGATAGCTTTGATTGTTAACCCGAAGAATCCTTGCAGTATCCTTTCCATGAAAGAATTGACAGAAATTATGTCCGGTGAAGTTCAGCGCTGGGATCAGCTTGAACCTTCAAAACTTGATACAATTGATATAATTTTCGATAACGAAGGATCAAGTACTGTTCAGTATGTACGGGACTCTATTCTCAAGGGTAAACAGTTCCCGAAAAATGTATATGCTCAGCAGAGCAACAAGGATGTTTTTGAAGTCGTTAAAAAGAATAAAAATGCGCTTGGTGTTATTGGTGTAAGCTGGATTAGCGCTGATATGAAAACTAAGGATATGTCTCTTGAAGAACGTGTCGCCAATCTGAATGAAGAAAATGTTACTACAACCGTTTTCGCAGACAGTGTGAAAGTGATGAAAGTCCGTAGAGATGATAACATTGAAGCATTCCAGCCATATCAGGCATATATTTTTGACGGCAGTTATCCGTTGTACCGGAATATTTATATGATTAATACTGCTGCGGGCGGAAGTCTTTCACATGGATTTTACTCTTTTGTGACCGGATTTATCGGACAAAAAATTATTCAGCAGACTGGTATCCTTCCGTCAGTAGTACGCCCGAGAATGGTAAGTTTGAATTAAGAAATAAATTAAAAATAATAAAAAATAAATAATCAGAAACGAAATGAAACTTAAATTTTTAGTATCATTGCTTTGTGCAGGAAGTATCTTCGCATCATTTGCGCAGGGTTACAAAGACGGTGTCGAATACACTAAAGTTAATTTGTTGGATAAAGGTCAGACTCTGTTGGAGAGAAACCTTAATAATGCAGAAACAGATAAAGCAGTCAGCTATTATTTCCTTGGTCAGATTGCAAATAAGAAAGGTGATGTAGTAAAGGCTAAAGAATGTTTTGATAACGGTATTGCGGTAAATGCGGACAGTCCGTTGAACTATGTAGGTCTTGCTTTTTTGAAAATTAAAGCAGGATCCGTAGAAAAAGAATATAAAGATTTATTGAAGACTGCTGAGAAACTGGGGAAAAAAGATGCAGAAGTATTCGTAGAAATTGCACGAGCTTTCTATGAGGCAGATCCTGTAAAATATGCAAAGGATATTGAAAATTATATCAAAAAAGCTAAAAAAACAGACAAAAAGAATCCTGAAGCATATGTCTTTGAAGGAGATGTTTTAACTGCTAAAAAACAATGGGGTGATGCAGCAGGTTATTATGAAATGGCTTTAAGTTTTGATCCTAACTATGTTCCTGCTTATGTGAAATATGCCAACACATATTTCAACGTAAGTCCTCAGGCTGCTATTGAACGTTTGGAACAGCTTGTATCAATCAAACCTGAATCTGCTATGGCTATGAATCAGCTTGCTGAAAAACTTTATGAAAACGACCAGTGGACAAAAGCCGCTGAAGTTTACGGAGAATATATCAAGAATCCTAACCACTTTAAAGAAGATGAAGAACGTTACGCAGTACTTCTTTATTTTGGCGAAAAATATGAAGATTCTTATGCATTAGCTGAAAAAATCCAGAATAATCAGGGTTCTTTCCTAATGAGACGTATCATGTTCCTCAATAAAGCTGCAATGGAAGATTATACTGCAGCCGAAACATTGGCTAATAATTTCTTTGCCAGCGCTTCTACTACAGACAGATTCTCCTCTAACGACTATGTAACCTTTGGTGAAGTTCTCAAAAAATTAGGTAAAACTCAGGAAGCTATTGCACAATATGAAAAAGCTGTAGAAATCAATCCTAAAAAAGTTGACCTGCTTAAAGACTTGAGTTCTGCTTATGGAGCAAATGAAAACTACGAAAAATCTGCTGAATACTATCAGAAATATGTTGATACTGCTGAAGAATCAACAAACGACCTTTACGTACTTGCAGGTAAATACCAGAACGTGGTTGCTACAGAAAAAGAAGATTCAGTTAAACGTCAGGCAGCTCTTGACAACGCTCTTAAATACATCGACATCGTTATCGAAAAAGTTCCTAACGATTTCCGTATCCGTCAACGTAAAGCTCGTATCCTTGGTGTAGCTGAAGCTAGTCAGAAAGAAGCTCGCGCAGTTGAACCATACAACCAGATGCTTGAAATTCTTGACCGCGATCCTGAAAACAAGACTAAACGTGCAGATGCTTATATGGAAGCATACAACTACATCGCAGGTTGTCATCTTGTAAACGGTAATGTTCCTGAAGCTAAAATCTGGTATAACAAATATCTTGAACTTGACCCTCAGAACGAAGCTCTTCGTACATATATCGAAGGTTTGAAAGAATAATACAATCAAACATATTTTCTAAAGGATGGCTGATTATTTCAGCCATCCTTTTTTATGTAACATATAACTTATCCCGTCAAATTTTACTAATTTTGCACGGTATTACAACTTATTATATGAAGAAAATAACTTTACTTGTTGCTATTGTCCTGCTGGCTAATATTTCAGTATTCTCCAAGGGCAGGATTTCTGCTTATTCAATGTCTGTTTATGAGCAGTATATGAATTCCGGTTCCGATAATATACCGGTGAAGAGTATTCTCAAAAAACAGGGTAAAACTACCGTTTCCGAAGCGTTCGTGCAGATTTCATCACCGGAAACTGTAGAATCTTTGAAAAATGCTGGCGTGAGCGTTTCCGGTGTATTCGGTGACGTCGTAACCGTAACCTTACCGGTAGAAAATCTGGAAAAAATCGCTGATATGGACGGTGTTGAATGGATTGAACTGGCTAAGAAGGTCGATACAAAAAATGATATCGCCAGAAGTTTTTTCTATACAAATCATGAAAGTGTTCAAAAAGGAGTTGGTTTTGACCGGCCGTATAAAGGAGCTGGAGTAATCTACGGATCTTTGGATATGGGTGTTGATTTTAATCATATCGCATTCAAGAATCAGGCTACAGGAGAATCAAGAATATTGTATGCATACCTGCCGACTAATTACACAGGACAGAGTCCAGTTGGTAATGTTTATGACCTGAACGGCAATATGACAAAGAACGGTAAATTCCCGGGTTCTGAATTTACAAAAGAACAAATTGCGACTTTGACTACAGATACAAGAGGGGAATCCCACGGTACTCATACATTCGGTATCGGTGCCGGAGGGTATATGGGCAATCCTTATTATGGAATGGCTCCGTCTGCAGATATTATAGCATGTGCAACTTCAGATTTGACAGATGTAACCGTTGTAAACTCGGTTTCATATATCCTTGGAAAGGCAAAAGAATTGAATAAGCCTGTGGTTGTGAACCTGAGCTTGGGAATCAATGTCGGACCACATGACGGAACTTCATTTGTACCCAAAATCTTAGATTGTCTTGCCGGAGAAGGTAAGGTTATTGTTTTGGCTTCCGGAAATGAGGGCGATTTGAATATGCATATTTATGGAAATTTGAAAACTCCGGGAACTGAAATGAAGACATTCATCGGTTTTAATGAAGGACGTTCTGCTTTGGACTATCAGGATTTGTCTTCCGGCTATGGAACTAATGATTTTGATATCTGGTCCAGAGATGATAAAAATTTTAGCGTCAAAATTGTTGTCTTCGATACACAGAGTAATAGTGTGATTTATGAATTTCAGCCATTTGCTCCGTCTAAAGAAGGAAATAGTTTCAGTGTGAATACTAAAAATGGAAATAGCGAAGCTTGTAAATTTATAAATGGACGTCTACAGCTTTACGGCTCTTATAATGGTCGCAAATATAATGTTTACGGTGGAGTAGATTTGAAACTGAAGAATCCCTCATATCGTCTGGGAATTGTAACCACATCAAACGAAGGAGCTGAAGTGGATATGTGGACCGATTGCTACGGAATTGAATTTGGAAATGACGGTGTAGAAGGATATTTGAAAGGTTCAGCGGACATGTCAATCAATGATTGGGCTACAGGTCAAAATACAATCAGTGTTGGTGCGTATGTAAGTCGCAAATCATGGAAATCTGTGGACGGGCGAGAGCGAGAGTTCTCAAACAGCAATATCATACAGGATGATGTCGTTTATTTTTCCAGCTATGGTGTTGATGCGAATGGTATCAGTCGTCCGGATATCGTAGCTCCTGGATTCTTTTTGATATCTTCGATTAATTCATTTGATTCATCCTATAATAAAGGTTCTTATTCGTATACAGATTTGGCGATTGATGAAATTATTGGAGGAAATCGTTATAAATGGGGCTTGATGTATGGAACGTCAATGGCAGCTCCGTGTGTTGCTGGTATTATTGCAACATGGCTGGAAGCAAATCCGAATTTGACAGCTCATGATATTAAAAAAGCATTTTCAGCATCAGCGTTGAAAGACAATTATGTAACCGGAGGAGTGTCTGAAAAATGGGGATACGGTAAAATCAATGCGTACGGCGGTTTGCAGGAAGTCCTTAAGAATGCTTCTGTGGATTATTTTGAAGACAAGGTAAAACCGTTGATTGTTTTCCCGAATCCGAATAACGGACAGTTTGAACTAACCCTGCCGTCATCAGACAATACTATAACCGTAAATGTATATAATCTGAACGGAATTCTTGTTGCAACACAAACATACACAAACGACGGAAATGTTCTTAATGTGGATTTCTCTAACTGTTTGACCTCAGGAATCTACCTGCTGCAAATACTTACAGATTTGAACGCTTATTCTTCCCGCCTTGTCGTAGAATAAGATTTCAATAACATATCAGAAAATGAGAATGTGCAAAATTCCAGCATATTCTCATTTTTTATATCGTATATCAAAGACAGTAGTCCAAACGATTATTGTATTTAATCACTGTCCGATAAAAGAGTATAATACGAGGGTTATACAGTTGAAAAGGTCGGCATAAAAATATAACAGGAACTGGACAACGTTGTATTGTCCTTATTTGTCCGGTTTCTTTGTTGTTATATTTCCTGCGAGTTATTAGCTTTGTAAATAGTGTAATAAAATTTAGATAAATGAAAATTCTACATACAAGCGATTGGCACATTGGTCAAGAGTTATATAAATATGACAGATCTGAGGAACATAAGGTGTTTTTCAGCCATTTATGCGGTATAGTTAAAGACGAGCGTCCGGACGTTTTGCTTGTTTGCGGAGATGTGTTCCATCAAAGCAACCCTTCAATTGCAGCGAAGGAGTTGTATACAGAAGCGTTGCTTGACATACATGAAGTATGTCCGGAAATGCAGATTATTGTGACTGCCGGTAATCACGACAGCAGTTCCCGTCTTGAAATTGAGCGCAAACTGTGGAACTGTTTTAGGGTAACAGTGGTCGGAAATGTTGAAAAGGTTGAGGATGAATACAATCTCGAGAAATTCATTCAGCAGATTAAAGATGTTGACGGAAATTTGAAAGGATATGTTATAGCCGTTCCTTTTATCCATCCGAATAATTTCCCGGTATTGACTGAAGAAAAAAATGCAATCGAACGTCAACTTGAGTTTTTTGTCACATTGCAGAATATGGTCGCAGAACGCAATCCCGAAAATCTTCCGGTTGTTATGACAGCCCATCTTGCCGTATCTGCCAAAGAGGATAACGCCAATATAATTGCCGGTATGGATTATTCTTCGATGTCGGATTTCGGGGAGTATTACGATTATCTTGCACTGGGACATATTCATAAACCTTATACGATAAAAGGCGAGCGTGCCCGTTATTGCGGTTCTCCGTTCAGAACCAGTTTTGACGATACTTCCGAACATTCCGTAACGATAGTTGAGATTAATCGTCACGGGGATATGCCGGAGATAAAAACTGTAAGTATTGAGCCCCTGAGACAACTTGTGCACAAAGAATTTGATTCGATAGAGGATTGCCAGGCATACGTTGATACCATAAATCCCGAGATAAAACAATATATGTTACTGGATATAAAATTCAAAGATGTTGCAATAGACCAATTTGCAAGGGACCGTTTTATCGATAGGCTGAAAGATACCGGTACCCGTTTTTGTGACTTGCGATGGATTCATGTCGTAGAGAAAGTTGACTCTGTTCCGGTATTTACTTCTGTTGAAATCAAAGAAAATAATCCCGTGATGGTTGCTAAACAATTCATCAGAGATACGTGTGGACAAGAACTGGATTTGTATATGGAAGATCTGCTGAAGGAACTTGTTGAAGAATTTTACCAAAATCAAAAATAATAATGCTATGAAACTGAAACAATTAACAATTCATAATATCGCATCTATTGCAGATGCTGTCATAGATTTTGAAAACGGACCGCTTGCCGAAAATCCTATTTTTTTGATTACCGGTATTACCGGTTCCGGTAAGACAACTATTTTGGATTCCATTTGCCTTGCATTGTACGGAAAGTCTCCGAGAATTGAAAAAGGAGACAGTGCACGTGGAGCAGACGACGAACTGACAGCAAAGGATCCTCGCGGTTTGTTGCGTAATGGCACAGCTGATGCTTTTGTCAAACTTTTGTTTACCGATAACAATGGTATTGATACAATTGCAAGATGGAGTGTTGCACGTGCAAATCATAATGTTACGCGTAGAATTCAGAATGTGGTGAGGAGTGTTGAAGCCGGTGCAATGAAGTTGACAATATTTGATGAAATTGACGCTTATATCGAAAAAGTTGTTGGTCTGACGTTTGCTCAGTTTTGTAAAACCACCATGTTGCCTCAGGGGGAATTTGCAAAATTCCTTACCGGAAAAGATAATGAAAGAGCAGAAATCCTTGAAAAACTGACAGGTACAGAGATATACAGGGAAATCAGCAAGTCTATCTATAGTAAAACAAAAGTGCTAAAAACTGAAATAGAACTGATTAAAGCCAAAAGTGAGGGCGTAAAGGTTTTTAACGAAGAGGAAATAAGCGAATATAAAAATAAAATTGCTGAAATTCAGCAGAAAATAATTGTTGTTGATGCAGAATTGAAGGTCCTTTCCGATAAAAAGGTCTGGTTTGACAAAGCAAAGCAGGAGCAGGAAAAACTGGAAAGATATGCAGCGGAAAAACAAACAGCATCGGAAAAACTTGCACAACCTGAGGTCGCGGCAGATATGCTTCTTGTAAAAGATTTTGAGAACAGTTCCGAAATTCGGGCATTGTATAAAAATCGAGAAGTTAAGGAGGTTGAAATTCGCGGTGCGCAGAAAAATATTGATGAAGATTTCGCAAAGGCTGTCGAATATAAGGCCGGTGTAGCAAATCTTGAGAAAGATATCAATTCTCTTGCTGAAGAATTGAAACGGATTCAGGATAATCTTGCAGAAGATGCAGAAAATGCGGAAATGTATAGTAATTCAAATCTGATTGAAAATCAGGTTAAGACAGTTGTGGACAAAAAAATCCAAATTTCAAATTTAAGGAATCGGATTGCGAAAATACAGAGCAATCTGAAAAAACTTGTCAATGACAATATTCGTGAATCGAAAGAGATAAAGGAAAAAGAAGCTTCAAAAATTTGTAGAATTCAGGAACTTGATCAAAAAAGAAAAGACCTCGGAGAACTGAATGAGGCCGCTGTAAAAGACGAAAAGAAACACCTCGAAACAAGAGTACGTCAGCTGTCGGATTTGTCTACCAGGTGCAAGGATTATAATATAGCAGAAAATGCATTGAACGATTATAAGGATAAAGTGAAGCGAAATCAGGCTGATTTGTCCGAAACCGAGACTGCTCTGAATGCTGCGAAAACTGTCTTTGACGACTTGCAGAAAAAGTATGCCGTTGCGGAAGAGCTATATAATCAAACTAAGAATCTTTGCGGAGATGCAGCCGAATCTCTGCGTCAGGAATTGCATATTGGCGGTATTTGTCCGGTTTGTGGTCAGAAGGTTTCAGAAGTGAAAACGGATGTACATTTCAAGAAAATCCTTGAACCGGTAAAAGAACAGCTTGAAACAGTCAAGGTAGAGAAGAATGCGGCTGAAAGGATAATGAATCAGAAGCAGGCAAACTGTGATTCGTTGAAAAAGACAGCGAAGGATTTGCAACAAAAAGATTCTGAAATCAACAATAATTACGAATCAGTGTACAATTCGTATAGAAGTTCGGATTTGTATGAGGAATTCGCATCGTTTGAGGATGTTTTGTCTGAAATCGACAAGGCAAAATCTCTGGCAGAAACCCGTATTTCCGAATTGGATGTTATTCTTGCTAAAGCTGATGCTTGCAAAACGACAATGGATGATTTGAATAAAGAAATTACCGGTTTGTCTGATGCTCTTGATATACTAAACAGGCGACAGGCTGATTTTAAAGAAGAAAAAGGACGATTGGAAACCGAAATCAAATCTACAGAAGAAAATATCTGCACAAATGAAAAAGAGGTTGCCATCCTTGTAAAGGAAATAAAGACAATAGTTATTTCACCGGAATGGCTCGGTAAGTTTGAACTGTCTGGAATTGATTTTATCAGAGATTTAAAAAAGGCAGCAGAACGATATGAAAACTGGAAGACCGATTCTGAGCAGAAATTGTTGTTGTTGAATGATAAAAAGAAAAATATTGAAAATATTCAGCAGTCCTTGGCTGAATTGAATAAACTCTATGCGGATTTGAGTAACCAATTTCCGGAGCCGAAGCGAGTTGAAAACCTGTCTCTGGGATGCAGCAATCTGGTAATGCATGCCGATTTATTGCAGAAACAACTGAACGCTGCTTGTGAAGAAGAACAGACGCTAAATGCCAATATTTCCGCATATCATCATGCAGCGGATGCTCTTTCTGCAGACAGAGTACTTGAGTTGAGTGGGTATACTGAAGCGGATATCAATCAGAAGCGCAATACGGTAAATGATCTGAAAACCGAATTGAGCAACAAGGTGGCTTTGATAGAGGAAACCAATGACACAATAACCAGACATGAAGCGGTAAAACCGCCGATGGATGAAAACGAGAATCTTGAAACTGTTACAGGCAAGATTGAAGAACTGACTCAAATCAGTAAAAATCTGAGTGCTGAAAAAACGACACTCGAGACTGAACTGAAAACCAATGATGAACGCGTCAAAGATTTGAAGGATATTCTTGCTGAGAAAGCAAAAATATCGGAAGCATACAACGGATGGAAAAGTCTTGACAAAATATTCGGTGCTGCAAACGGGGATACGTTTAGCAAAATTGCCCAAAGTTATGTGTTGAGAGATTTGCTGGTATATGCGAATCAGCACCTGGCACAGTTTACAGACCAATTTTCGCTGGTTTGTAAACCCGGTTCTTTGCAAATCCTGGTTAAAGACCATTATAACGGAGATACATTGAGGCACTCCAATAAGATTTCCGGAGGAGAAACCTTTATGATATCTCTTGCATTGGCTCTTGGTTTGGCGTCGTTGAACAGCGGTGCGGTGAATGTGGATACATTGTTCATTGATGAAGGCTTCGGCTCTCTGGATGAGGATACATTGTCAACCGTTATTGATTGTCTGGAAAGGCTGAACAAAAACAACGGCAAAAAAGTGGGTATAATCAGCCACGTCAAGGAATTGCGCGACCGTATTTTTACCCAGATTCAGGTGACCAAGCCGCGCAATGTCAGCAAGGTTGAAGTTGTGGTCAATAACTGATAAAAGTTAATGATTCAAGTTATATCCAAATCGGGGCGGGCTTGGGCTTGTCCCCGATTTTGTGTCAGGATTTACGGTTGTTTTGGAATAGATGTTGAAGAATTTTTATTAATTTTGTAATACTATGTCAAAGTTTGTAGAGGTCATAATACCCAAACCGCTGTACGGAACATTTACCTACGCAGTGCCGGAATCGCTCGAAAACAGAGTCATTCACGGGGCGCGTGTGCTGGTACAGTTCGGTCGCAAGCGTTTTTACACCGGGATTGTGTATTCTCTGCATAACAACAAACCGGAATACGAGGTAAAGGACATTATTGATGTGCTTGATGAAAAACCGGTGCTGAAGCATCCCCAGATGAAACTCTGGGAATGGATTGCGGATTATTATCTGTGTTCGTTGGGCGACGTTTACAATGCAGCCGTGCCGTCAGGATTGAAAATCGAAAGCGAGACTTTCGTATCCGCAAATCCGGATTTCGAGGTAACTGCCGAAGATTCTTTGAAAGAGCGTGATTTGATAGTTCTGGAATACATTGCATCACGCAGCAAAGTAAAAATCGACGAGATTTCCAAAGCAACCGGTTTCAAGAATGTTGAGACAACCGTAATGCGATTGCTGGAATTCGAAGCGGTATTTATTTCCGAGTCCGTGGTGCAAAGTTACCGTCCGAAGATGGAAACGTACGTTACATTTGCCTGTGACGGGGACAACGAGGATGAGGTGCGCCGATACTTTGATCTGGTACATTCCGCCAAAAAACAGGAAAAACTGTTACTGGCATTTATTGATACGTCCCGATGGCTGAATTCTGCCAATCGCAAAGAAGTCAGCAAAAAAGAATTGCTGTCACGTGTGGATGCGACACCGGCCGTTCTTGATGCGATGGTAAAAAAGGGGATATTCCGTATCTACAAAAAAGAAATCAACCGGTTCAAACTTACGTTTACCCCGGATGTCAAACTTCCGGAACTCACCGATGTGCAGAAACGTGCATATTGGGAGATTCTCGATTCATTCAAAACAAAGAGTATAACTTTGCTGCATGGGGTAACCTCCAGTGGCAAAACCGAAATATATATCAATCTCATCAGCGAGATGCTGAGACAACGCAAGCAGGTGCTTTATCTGGTGCCGGAAATCGCGTTGACCACACAGCTGACACAACGATTGCACAAGGTATTCGGCAACAGTCTGCTGATATACCACTCCAAATTTACGGATAATGAGCGCGTCGATATCTGGAAGCGTTTGCTGAAAGACGATGAACCGTGTATCGTTATCGGTGCGCGTTCTTCGGTATTCCTGCCATACAGCAATCTGGGACTTGTTATCGTTGACGAGGAACATGAAACCAGCTTCAAACAACAGGATCCCGCTCCGAGATACAATGCCCGGAACGTAGCGATGATGCTTGCAATGTTCCACGGCGCAAAAACACTATTGGGGTCAGGTACACCGTCTATTGAAAGTTATCACAATGCCAAAGCCGGTAAATTCGGGTTGGTGGAATTGCTGGAACGATATGAAGGTATCGAGATGCCCGAAGTCGAGGTAATCGATATGAAACTGGAACGCAAAAAGCGGGAAGTAAAGGGCGTATTCTCTCATAAACTGATTGCAGCCTGCAAAGGTTGCATGGAAGACGGAAAACAGGTGATTCTGTTCCAGAACCGACGCGGTTATGCACCGAGACTGGAATGTAAGGAGTGTGCCTGGATTCCAAAATGCGAGAATTGCGACGTTTCGCTGACCTATCATAAATATACCAATTCACTGACTTGTCACTATTGCGGACACACCATACAGGTGCCGCAGATATGTCCTTCCTGTCAGCAGCCGACGCTGAATATTGTCGGTTACGGTACTGAACGTATCGAAGATGAGGTGGAAGAGGTTTTCCCGGACAAGACAATTTTGCGAATGGACTTGGATACCACCCGCAACAAGAACAGTTATGACCGTTTGATTGACGATTTTTCAAAAGGGAAAGCTCAGGTGCTTGTCGGAACCCAGATGGTAACCAAGGGACTTGATTTCGGCGGGGTAAGTATCGTCGGCGTTCTGAATGCCGATTCCATGATAAATTTCCCGGATTTCCGCGCAAACGAAAGAGCATTCAATATGCTTGAACAGGTTGCAGGCCGTGCCGGTAGAAAGGGTGGAAAAGGCCGTGTGCTGATTCAGACCACAGATCCGAAACATCCGATTCTGAATTACGTGAAAAATCACGATTACAAAGGATTTTATGCGGAAGAAATCGAGCAGCGCAAACAGTTCAAATATCCGCCGTTTACAAAACTGATAAAGATATATATCAAGCATCGCGATGATGCTGTTGTGAGCGATTTGTCTGTACGTTACAGCAATATGCTACGCGAAGTATTCTCTTATCGCGTACTCGGACCGGAATCTCCGATGATTTCAAGAATCCAGCAATTCCACATTCGCCAGATTGTTTTGAAGATGGAGAATGAAGCGTCCATGCCGAAGGTGAAGAATATTTTGAGAAGGATATATGAGAATATAATAAATGCCGACTCACGAATGAAATCGGCAATTATATATTATGATGTAGACCCGATGATGTAACCGGGTTGCAATTTAATCTGATACTAATTCTTGAAGAAATAAGTAAATGTAAGTTTCCAGCAGCGGTTGCGTGCGCTGAAGTCTGTCAGCAATTTTGTTTTGACAGCGTAGGACAATCCCCAATCATACATTGCGGATACGTGAAAATTGTTGTAAATCTGTGCACCGATACCGAACTGCATTGAGAATGCCATTGCTGAATATTTCAAGGCTTCAACATGGTTATGACCTGCAAGAATAGAGAATGACGGACCTGCAAAAACATAAGGAGCAAGTTTTTCTTCAAATCCGTTCAGGTGAACATACATATAGCGGATGTGAATTGGAATTTCTATATAGTGCAGATAAGTTCTTTCATTTCCGAAGCCGTCTGCTGCCCAGATTTTCTTGTCTCCGAGGTGCAGAACGCCGCTTCTCTGAGTGTAAAGCAAAGAAGCATTGATTCCGAATCCATTGCTGCCGAGAGCAAGGTCGCTGATAAGACCGGCAGAATAGCCTATTGCAGGGTCAACGCCAATTAGTTCTTGATTGAAATGAGGTGTGTTATGGTTGACAGAAACTACAGCTCCGAAACGGTTTTGAGCAGATGTTTCAAAACTTGCAATACATACAATCAGGGCGATAATGCCTAAAAATATTTTTTTCATTTATACAATTCTTTGAAATAGAATACAAAAATACCCTAAAAATATCTTTCTTACAAGTCTTGCCGGATAATTCAATCCTTAAATAAACAAAAACGGTACACATTTTAAATGCGTACCGTTTTTTATAAATTGAAAGATTCTCAGAACAAGTATGCAGCAGTAATTGTCCAGCAGTTGTTTTTGGTTTCGATAGGTTTGGAATGACCTTCCAGAGAAGGAATCTTTTCGATTACGTTGGTGATACCCAAACCGTAGTTTGCGTGAAGCTGAACGTGGCTGAACAATTCGATACCGAAACCGAAGTTCCATGCGAAATCAAATGTTTTTGTTTTGAATGCTTCTGCAATTTCGTTTTTGCCTACAAGGAATGCGAAATTCGGACCTGTAGTAACATAAGGTTTGAAAATCTTTGCGATTACCGGGATATTTAATTTGTATTTCAGGTTAATCGGAACGTCAATATAGTCTCTGGTTTCATTCTTGGATGATTTGGCTTCAATATTATCGTCCGGAGTTGATACTTCGAACCCTGTAGTACGGTGTACATACATAACGGATGCGTCAACACAAAGACCTACAACTGGAATTCCGATTTCAAGCATTGCACCACCTGTAAAACCTGCTCTGTTGTCAGCACTGAATACATCTTTGAATTCGTCAACATTGCTGAATTTGAAACTATTTACGGAAGCACCGGCTTTTAATCCGAATTTCAATTGAGAGTTTGCCGGAACAGCTGCTGCAATCATCAATATAAAGACCGTAAGGATTTTCGTTAGATTTTTCATAATTGAAAATTTTTAAAGTTTATATTAGTTTGAATTTTCTGGTCTACAATGAGCAGAAATTGTTTATTAATGCAAATATATTAATTTTTTTGATAAAACCTTACAATAAAAAATTTTAAGCAGATTTGTATCTGCTTTTATCATTGAGTATCTTTGTAATATGGAAGAAAAGAAATTAAAGATAGAAGAGAACGTGGTTCGAATGCTTAAAACAGTGTTTGACCCTGAAATTCCGGTAGATGTATACTCACTTGGACTGATTTACAAGATTGATGTAGACGACAATATGGTTGTTCATATCGATATGACGCTGACAGCTCCGAACTGTCCGGCTTCCGATTTTATCATGGAAGATATCCGTATCAAGATTGAAAGTATCGAAGGTGTTACAGGCAGTGACATCCGTCTTGTCTTCGAGCCGGAATGGACTCAGGATATGATGTCTGAAGAAGCAAAACTTGAACTCGGATTCCTTTAATGTATTGGAAATGAGGACTGAAACCTATTTTATTTCAGATTTGCATCTTGGAGCCAGATACATGAAGGACCGTATCGGGACCGAACGGCGTGTTGTCAAGTGGCTGGATTCCGTCAAAGATACAATGAAAGAACTTTATCTCGTGGGGGATATCCTTGATTACTGGTACGATTACAAATATGTCGTGCCGCGCGGTTTCGTGCGCTTTTTCGGAAAACTGGCGGAACTGAGCGATGCCGGTGTGAAAATCTACTGGTTTATCGGCAACCATGATATATGGCTATTCGATTATTTCGAAAAAGAGATGGGTATCACCGTTATTGACGGTGTTCTCGAAAAAGAGATAAACGGCAAGAAGTTTTTTATTTCTCACGGTGACGGGGTGGGAAAGCGTAGTTTTGGATTCCGTTTTATCAGAGGCGTGTTCAGAAACAGATTATGCCAGACTCTTTACAGTGCAATCCATCCCCGTTGGACCGTTCCGTTTGCTTTGGGATGCTCCAACACCAGCCGTGTGAACGGTTGCGAAATCTCGGTAGCAGATTCCATTCATTTGCAAAGGTTGAAGGAGTTTGCGGAAAATTACAACAAAACAGCAAAAGTTGATTATTTTGTTTTCGGGCATCTTCATTTAGTGATAAACGACCCTGTTATGACCGGCGGAAATATCGTGATTTTGGGTGACTGGATCAATTATTTTACCTACGCCCGATTTGACGGTAATAATTTGTCACTTGAATATTTTATAGATTAGGGGCGTCCTAACATTTAATTTTTTTTACAATAAAATGTTGGAAAGTTGAATTTTTTATCAAAATCTTAACTCTGATTTGATAAAAATGTAAATTAATGTTTATTAACGATTGGTAAATATAAGGTAGAAACTTTCTTAAAGCCCTGACCGTTAATAATTTTGAAGATTTAATAAAAAGGAACTATGCAAGGCTGACCATAAAAACATATTATATAACATATTTTTATATTTGGCGATGAAATTAAAAGGAGTCATCTTTGTATCAGAAACCTAAAACAATCTTTTTTACCTTAAAAGTTATACCTATTTGAAGACCATAAAGGGGAGCATTTTTTTGATAAAGAAATGTTCCTTTTTTATTTTATTTAATAACTTTGTGTTATACTAAATTTAATGGAAATGCCACACAATCCGATAGCAAAGAAATATGCACTGATAGTTGCCGGCGGCAGCGGAATGCGTTTCGGTTCTCAGTTACCCAAGCAGTATGTTGATCTGGCTGGGCGTCCTGTTTTAATGCATACCATTGATGTATTCAGAAAGAGTGCGGAAAATATTGAAATTGTTCTTGTTCTTCCCGACAAAGATATTCCATTGTGGAAAGAATTGTGTGAAAAGCATCACTTTAACTCTCCTGAAAGGATTGCATCGTCAGGAGCTACGCGTTTCCATTCCGTATTGAACGGTTTGAACATGATTGACGGAAACGAAGGTCTGGTTGCCATTCACGACGGCGTCCGTCCGCTGGTAACGTCAAAGATGATTGACGATTCTTTCAATCTTGCGGGAAAAGAGGGCACTGCGGTGCCGGCAATCAATATGGTTGACAGTGTACGCCGTGTTGACGAGGTCGGTAATTCCTGTTCGCTGGAACGCTCCGCATTGAGAGCCGTACAGACCCCGCAAACATTCAATCTGAATCTTATCAAATCCGCCTATCAAAACGGATTTTTACCCGAATTTACCGACGACGCGTCCGTTGCCGAGAAATACGGGCATAAAATATATCTGTATAAGGGAAATGTCCGCAATATCAAGATTACACATCCTGTAGATATTGTGACAGTAGAATTCTATATGAGTTGCGATGAATAGACTGGCGGAAGTTGACATAAAGTTTCTTACCGGAGTCGGCCCGAAAAGAGCAGAACTGCTGAAGAAATATCTGAGCATACGGTCATTCTACGATTTGCTGTACTATTTTCCGTTCAGGTACGTCGACAAAAGTACCATTTACAAAATTGCCAATCTTGAAGGCGATGTTCCCTATATCCAGTTGAAAGGTTATTTTATCACTTTTACCATGCACGGTGAGGGGGTGAGACGACGTTTGCACGGCTTGTTTACGGACGGTACCGGAACCATCGAGGTCGTATGGTTCAACCGTGCGAAAATTCTTGCCGACAAATACAGAACCGGTGTGGAGTATATCCTGTTCGGGAAACCGACCGTATTTAATGGTAGATACAATCTCAGCCATCCGGAAGTGGACGTTTACAAACCCGACGCTTCCGCGAAAGGGCTTCAGGGCGTATATACTATTCCGGAAACTTTAAGAAACCGTTTGTTTTCCACCCGAAATATCCAGCAACTGGTGGAAAATCTGCTGACAACCGTCAAAACCGTTGAGGAAACGCTTCCGCAGGAAATTATTGTCAAGAACAAACTGATGGGACTGCACGAAGCGCTGATAAATATCCACAAACCGAAATCCATTCAGGACTTGAACAAAGCGCAGGAGCGTCTGAAGTTTGACGAACTGTTTTTCCTTCAGTTGAATATCCTCCGTTTCACCAAGATGCGAAACCGGAACTTGCGCGGATTCCAGTTCCCCGTAGTCGGAGACCCTTTCAATGATTTTTATGCCAACCATTTGCCGTTCCCTTTAACCGGAGCGCAGAAACGGGTGATTAAAGAGATTCGCAAGAATATGGGAACCGGCAGACAGATGAACAGGTTGCTTCAGGGAGATGTCGGCAGCGGCAAGACTCTGGTAGCGTTTATGACTATGCTTCTGGCGGTTGGTAACGGATATCAGAGCTGTATTATGGCTCCGACCGAAATCCTTGCAACCCAGCATTACCAGACCATCAGCGAAATGGCGGAGAAAATCAATGTCAAAGTAGCGTTGCTTACCGGCTCGACCAAGAAGAAAGACCGCGAAGTTATCCATGCAGCTTTGCAGGACGGTTCGCTAAACATTCTTATCGGTACGCATGCCGTTATCGAGGATGACGTGATTTTCAGAAATCTCGGACTTGTGGTGATTGACGAGCAGCACCGTTTCGGCGTTGCGCAGAGAGCAAAACTGTGGAAGAAAAACAGTACGCCGCCGCATGTGCTGGTGATGACAGCGACTCCGATTCCGAGAACGCTTGCGATGACCGTTTACGGTGACCTTGACGTATCCGTCATTGATGAATTGCCGCCGGGAAGAAAGCCGGTGCAGACCTTGCTGCGATACGAAAACCACAGAGAAAAAATCAACCGCTTTATCAGTTCGCAAATGCAGGCGGGGCATCAGGTGTATATTGTATATCCGCTGATTACCGAGAGTGAAAAACTGGATTTGAAGAACCTCGAAGAGGGGTACAATTATATATGTGATACTTTCCCGAAACGCAAGGTCTGTTTTGTTCACGGCAAAATGAAACCTGCCGAGAAAGATTCTCAAATGAAACTTTTTGCATCAGGAGAAGCTGATATTATGGTTGCGACAACTGTGATTGAAGTTGGCGTGAACGTGCCGAACGCCTCCGTGATGATTATAGAGAACGCCGAACGGTTCGGATTGTCCCAGTTGCATCAGTTGAGAGGTCGAGTAGGCCGCGGTGCGGACCAGGCATACTGTATTCTGATGTCAAAACCGCAGATTGCCGCTGATACACGCAAGCGTCTTGAAATCATGACCCAGACCAACGACGGGTTTATCGTTGCCGAGGCAGATATGAAACTGCGTGGGCCGGGAGATATGGAAGGCACCCAGCAGAGCGGTGTGGCATTCGATTTGAAGATTGCCAATCTGGCTCATGACGGACAGATGATTCAGTTTGCTCGTGACATAGCTTCCGAAATTATTGACAATGATCCGACACTTGAAAAACCGGAGAACAGAGTGCTGGCAAATACGCTGAAATTCCTGTATGTCAAGAGTGTTAACTGGAGCCTGATAAGTTAGTAGATTTTTACACAAATATTCTGATTAAAAACAATTTGGCGTAAATATGTTTTATAACATATTTTGTTTAAAATGCACTAAAATAGTGTGTTAGCACTATTTTATAATTAATTAACCTCAGTAATCCGGGAATCCGGCGGAAGCGTCTATGTATTTAGTCAAATAATTCTTATCTTTGAAAGTTGTAAAAAATAAAACCTAATAAAGTATAAAGTGGAAAGAACACTTGTAATCCTGAAACCCTGTACCATAGCAAGAGGTTTAATCGGAAAAGTAATTGCGAGATTTGAACAGCGAGGTCTGAAAATTGCAGGCATGAAGATGATTCAACTTGATGAAGCGGTATTGCGCGAGCATTACGCACACCTTACAGACCGTCCGTTTTTCCCAATGATTCTTGATTCAATGATGGCTCAGCCGGTAATCGTCATGTGTGTTGAAGGTTATAAAGCTATTGAGGTGGTTCGTGCAATGACCGGTGCAACAAACTGTACAAAAGCGGCTCCGGGTACAATTCGCGGCGATTTCGGTATCAGCGGTCAGGAAAATATTGTTCATGCTTCGGATTCTCCGGAGAATGCTGCAATTGAATTGAAACGATTCTTCAAAGATGAGGAAATCTATGATTACAATTTGCCGACAGTACAGTTTATAAATGCTCCTGATGAACTTTAGACTTTAAAAAGAACTCGTTAATAATGAATTTCAAAAATCTGACATCAGCAATTGTTTTGGGTATGGCTCTTGCTTATACACCGAATCTGTTTGCTCAGAATCTGCAATCTGTCACTCACGGCAATATTCATGATGATTTGCTTGCTTCTCAACCTACCATCCAGCAGCAAATTCACCTTGAAGAAACCGCCGAATACATAGACCTGAACTTTAAGGAAGAGGAAGAACCGGAACTGGATCTTTATACTGAATGTTGGGATAGTCAGTCTGTGAATCCGTACAAAGAGGCTGACGTACCTGAGACAGCTGTTCTGAATGTTGCCAACTATTGTATGCCTCACAATGGCTATATCACTTCACCTTACGGATATAGACGCCGTTTCAGAAGAATGCACAAAGGAGTCGATATTAAACTTCAAATCGGTGATACAGTGCGCGCAGCATTTGACGGCAAAATCCGTTTGACAAGATATGAACGCCGAGGTTACGGCTATTATGTAATCATCCGTCACGACAATGGGATGGAAACCGTTTATGGCCACCTTTCAAGATTCCTTGTAAAACCGGATACATTTGTTAAAGCCGGAGATCCTATTGCATTGGGCGGAAATACAGGCCGAAGCACAGGTTCTCACCTTCACTTCGAAACCCGTTATATGGGATATCCGATAAATCCGTCAGCTATCTTTGACTTCGACAACCAGACTACTCATACCGACCAGTATACTTTCGACAAGAAAACTTACAAAATCGGTCGTGACTATTCTCCGAATGCACAGCGTCAGCGCTATGAAGCAAGTCGCAACGACAAGAACAACAGATACCGAGGAACGAAGAAAGATGCGATTGCAGGTGCAAAAGCGGGTGGTATAGTTTACTATGTCAGGAGCGGCGACAGCCTTGGCAAGATTGCACGCAGATATGGTACAACCATCAACAAACTTTGCCGTACCAACCACATCACAAGAAATACAACCTTGCAGATTGGTCGCAGACTTTGGATTGAATAAGAATTCTTAAATACAGATAAAATAAAAATGTCGAGAAGTTTTTCTTCTCGACATTTTTATTTTATGATATGGAAATTTATTCCTTGTTTTCCTGATTGTAGAACTTGCAGAATTTTCTGATGCCGCACTCCATACATTTCGGTTTGCGTGCCATGCAGGTGTATCTTCCGTGCAATATCAGCCAGTGGTGTGCAGTGCCGAGCAAATCTTTCGGGATATTGCGGGTCAGAACCTTTTCAGTTTCCAGTGGAGTTTGGGAATTGTTGGTCAGCCCGATTCGGTTGGATACGCGGAACACGTGAGTGTCCACCGCCATTGCAGCTTTTTTGAAAATCACCGAAAGGATGACGTTTGCGGTCTTTCTTCCAACGCCCGGAATTTTGATAAGCTCCTCCATGGAGGACGGTACTTCGCCGTTGTATACGTCAACCAACATGTTTGCCATTCCCAGCAGCGATTTGGATTTGTTGTTCGGGAAGGTAACGCTTTTGATATAGTCGAATATCTCGTCGGAAGAACTGTTTGCCATATCCTGAACGGTAGGGTATCTTTCGAACAGAGCCGGTGTGGTAAGATTTACACGTTTGTCGGTGCACTGGGCTGAAAGGATAACGGCTACCAGCAATTCATAGGGATTGCGGTATACCAGTTCGGTTTCCGGTGCTGGCATATTGGTCTTGAACCATTCGATAATGCCGCTGTAGCGTTCTTTTTGTGTCATTTTAGTGTAAAAAATGTGCCGCAATAAATATTACGGCACATTAATATATGGTATGTTAAATATAATCTGTTTTTAATGAGCCGAATCAAACTCTTCAAGGAAACGAACGTCATTTTCAGAGAACAAACGAAGGTCGCTTACCTGGTATTTCAAGTTGGTGATACGTTCAACGCCCATACCCAGTGCGAAACCTTTGTATTCTTTGCTGTCGATACCGCAAGATTCAAGAACGTTAGGGTCAACCATGCCGCAACCAAGGATTTCAACCCATCCTGTGTGTTTGCAGAATGCACAACCTTTACCGCCGCAAAGGTTACATGAGATATCCATTTCGGCAGACGGTTCAGTGAACGGGAAGTATGACGGACGAAGACGGATTTTTGTATCCGGTCCGAACATTTCCTGTGCGAAATATAAAAGAGTTTGTTTCAAGTCAGCGAAAGATACGTTTTTGTCAACGTAAAGAGCTTCAACCTGGTGGAAGAAACAGTGTGCACGGTAAGAAATTGCTTCATTTCTGTAAACACGTCCCGGGCAGATAATGCGGATAGGAGGCTGGGTGCTTCCCATAACGCGGCTCTGTACGGAAGAAGTGTGAGTACGAAGCAAAACGTCAGGATTACGCTGGATGAAGAATGTATCCTGCATATCGCGTGCAGGATGATCGTCCGCGAAATTCAATGAAGAGAATACGTGCCAGTCGTCTTCGATTTCCGGACCTTCGGCTACAGTAAAGCCAAGGCGTGAGAAAATGCTGACGATTTCGTTTCTTACCAGAGAAAGAGGGTGACGTGTACCGATGTTGTGCGGAGCACTTGTTCTTGTCAAATCGATATCGTTGTTTTCATCACCTTTTTCAAGGAATGCTTCCTTCAGGCTGTTGATTTTTTCTGTAGCTTCGTTTTTAAGTTCGTTCAATTTCTGACCGATTTCTTTTTTCTGTTCGTTCGGAACAGTTCTGAAATCGTTGAACAGTGCAGATACTGCACCTTTTTTGCTTAAATATTTGATTCGCAATGCTTCAATTTCTTCAGCACTGGATGCTGTTAGCGCTGCGATTTCTTGTCTGAGGTTAGTGATTTTATCTAACATGTTACTATTCTGTAAAATTACGAATGCAAAGTTACAAAAAAAGTAAATAGTTTACTACTTTTGTGTTATGGAATTATCCCTTTTTCTCAAAAAGATAGAAAGTTATGTGGCAAAACACTCCCTTTTGGAGCATAATGCCAAAATCCTCGTTGCGCTTAGCGGCGGGCCTGATTCCGTGGCTCTGTTGCTGGCAATGAAGAGGCTCGGCTACGATTGTGTGGCTGCGCATTGTAATTTTCATCTTCGCGGGGAGGATTCCAACCGGGATGAACGGTTTGTGGATGATTTGACAAAGCGGCTTGAAATCCCGCTGGTAAAAGTCGATTTTGACGTGCCTGCGTATGAGAAAATATACAAGGTTTCCACCGAAATGGCGTGCCGTGAACTGAGATATGAATGGTTTGAAAAACAGCGCGTTGATAACGGTTGTTCCGCCATTGCAACGGGACATCACAAAGACGACAAGTTAGAGACTTTTTTTCTGAATGCTCTGCGAGGAAGCGGTATCGCCGGACTGGCATCCATCAAGCCGAAAAACGGTTATATCGTACGTCCGTTGCTGGATGTAACAAGAGAGGAAATCGAGCAGTTTTTGAAAACCGAAAATCAGGATTGGGTGACCGATCGAACCAATCTCGAATCGGATTACAAACGCAATAAAGTACGCAATCTTTTGCTGCCGTATATTCAGGAACTTTTCCCTGAAAATGCGTTGAACAGAACTGTGGAAAGTATCTCATCTTGTAACGAATTTTATGAGGCAGCGGTGAATGATGCTGTTGCAAATTGTACCGTCCAGAAAGATGATACTTTATCCGTTGATATTCCCGGAATTCTGAAATATAAAGGCGCGGAAACTCTTCTGTTCGAGATGCTTTCAAAATACGGATTCAACAGCACTCAGTCTGATGAAATGTATGCCATGCTGCAAAATCCGGAGAATACCGGAAAGAAAATTGTTGCTGAAAAATACACCGCATATTTTAACCGAAAAGAGATTCTTATAACCCGAAATGATACCCAAAATCCGGGAAAAGAATTCACTTTCAAGTTCAAAAACCAGCCGGCGGATCTGCCTGTAAAATTCAGTGTTAGCTGTGTCATATTTTCGGATGATTTCAAATTTTCAAGAGATGCTGAAATCGCATATTTTTCGCCTGAAATTCTAAGTGAAAATATTGTTTTGAGACATTGGAAAACCGGAGATAAAATCAAGCCTTTCGGACTGAAAGGAACCAAAAAAGTGAGCGATATTTTCAACGATATGAAGTTGTCTCCGGTAGAGAAACAGAACGCTTTTATTCTGGAAGCGGACGGAAAAATTATCTGGATTCCGGGTTATAAAAACTCTGACTGTTTCCGAAGCAGGAAGGGAGAGGAGATGGTCGAAATTTCATTGATTAAAAACAATGGACAGTAAATACGGACCGAGACTTTTTGACCATATAGAATCGCACAAGGATTCTGTATATGTTCTTCAAAGCGAACTCGAAGCCGTAGTTCCGCAGCACACTCATACCCAGGGGCACATACTTTATGTGATGCAGGGCGTTGCAACTCTGAATGCGGAGCATAATGAATATTATATTCCCAACGGATATTTCGTGTGGATTCCTCCGAAAATGTCCCACCGTATCTCTTTTGAAGAGAAGAAAATCAAAATACTGAACATATATTATCCTGTAAAATATTCCTCCGTTCCTTTTTATGAAAATGTTGGCGTATATCCGATACCGTCCTTGCTGTTTCACACTTTCGAACAGGTGGAAGGCAAGACCGCAACTTACAGGGTCGATGACTGGCAGCACGAATTGTTGGTGACATTAATCGATATTATACCGCATATTGTCAACCAAAACCGTTCCCAGTTGCGTATGCCGGTGTCCGATGATCCGGCGGTTCTGAAAATATTGAAAGTAATCCACAAAAAATACAAATCCGAACTGACTGTGACTATGGTTGCGGACGAAGTCGGAATGAGTGTCAGAACACTCAGTCGTCATTTGAGAAACGAACTTGATTTGTCGTTTATAGAGTATTTGAGAAAATACCGGATGGTGATGGCGATAAAACAGATGGTTAAAGGTGAAGAAACCATTACAAATATCGCTTATAGCGTTGGTTATGAAAGTCTTACCGCTTTCAGCAATACCTTCTTCAAGGTTATGGGCTGCCGTCCGAGCCAGTTCCTCAAAACCGAGGAGGACGAACATTTGTCCGAAATGAGCAAAAATATGTCAAACTATAACAAATAAAGATTTTTCAAACACCCTAACTTTGCATAGAAATTAAAATAAGGGTAAAGAAGATGTTTTATAGATTTTTGTTTACAGCATTAATGCTGCTGTATGCAAATGCCGTGATGGCGTCGCAGGAAGCAGCTACAAAAGTCGTCAGCCTTGATTCTGTCCGGGCTCTTATCGGACAGAATCGCACGCTGATTATTGAAAATTTAAGCAGGCAGATATCTCAGGAAAATTTAAAGCAAAGCAAATCCGAGAGACTGCCTGAACTTTTGCTGGGAGGTGACGGATACTGGAGCAACAGTGTTCCTTTGGCGTCACGTACCGGAAGTTCCAATTCATTTTTGTACAAATTCAATTTAGGTACCGAGTTCGACCTGTATTCCGGCGGTAAATACAAATACGCCATAGAGGAAAAGGCTAAAGACAGAATGTTGAGCGAAGAACGTTACCGCGCGGTCGAACAGGAGGTGGAACTGGAAGCATTCGTGATGCTTTACGACATTTTCCGCAACATGAAGTACCGGGAGTTTCTGCAATCTTCCATTTCTTTGAGAGAAAAAGAGTACGAGCGTATCAAACTGCTTTACGAGAACGGTTATGTTTTGAAGAGTGACTTGCTGCGTGCGAAACTTTACATTACCGATTTGCAGAAAGATGAGGTGAATATCAAAAACAGCATCCTGATTCTTTCCGACAAATTGCGCATCTTGCTGGGACTTGAAGAATCGTGTATGCTTCAGCCGGATCTGGATGCCAGTCTGGATTTCAAAATCATGGAATCGTTTGACGAACTTCTGAATCACGCGCTTTGCGAATCTCCGCACATGAAAATGTACAAAATCAAACAGGACAAGGAATCTGCGGTTTTGAAGCAGATAACTTCCGACCGGATTCCATATTTTAAACTGTATGCGAACTACGGTGCCGGTACTCCGGTGGGAGTATGTGATTTCGACCATCAACTGGGCGGTGAAGTGGGATTGAAGATGAGTTTTTCCATTTCATCCTTCTACAAATCCCATCATGCAAGGAAATCGCAGCAGTCAAGAATTATCCGTTCAAGCATTGAAACCGATGCGCTGGCTGACAGGTTGAGAAACCGTATTCACGAATTGTATGTGAGATACAACGAATCTTTGCTGAATATCGACAGAGCAAAGGAAAAAGTAAATCTTAGTAAAGAGAGTTCCCGAATTCTGAAGAACTCTTATTTCAACCAGCAGTCACTGTTAATCGACGTTCTAGAATCGGAAACCAAAACAATGGAGGCCGCATTCGAATGGGTTCAGGCGGTGGTCGACTCCCAGAAATATTACTGGGCATTGCGAAAGATTTGCGGATATTAAAAAGAATAAAAATCAAGTAAGATATGAAAAGAAAAATTGTTAATTATCTGGCACAGATTATAACACTTGTGTTAACAATCGGATTCAGTGCCTGGGGCTTGTGGTATGCCTACAGGTTGTACAATTATGAAGAAACCAACAACGCACAAGTCGAACAGTATATTACTCCGGTTTCCTGCCGTGTTATGGGATATGTTTCATCCATCAACTGTGTGGAAAACCAGCTGGTACGTCAGGGTGATACTCTGATGATTCTGGATCAGGATGAATTTCTGCTGGCATATGACAAAAATGAAGCATTGCTGAACAAAGCCAATGCCGATTTGAAAATTGCCGAAAATCAGATTGAAACCAACAAAATAGAACAAAAACAGCTGTTAGGCGAGATTTCCATCTGTAAAATCAAACTTGACAAAGCGGAAAAGGAATTCAACCGCGTAAAAAATCTGTATGAAAAGCAGTCTGTAACCCAGCAGCAGTACGATAAGGTGGAAGCTGCATTTTTGATGGCAAAGAAAGAACTGGAAATTGCCAATTTCAACCACAATTCTTCCATTCTTCGTCATGATGAATTTGTTAGCAAAGCCAATGTGGAAGAAGCAAAGGTAAGCAACTGCAAAAGCGAATTGAAAAACAGTGCGCTGAACCTGAGCTATTCCGTAGTATGCGCTCCGTATGACGGCCGAATCGGCAAGATTGACATTCAGCAGGGTCAGTTGATGAAAGCCGGACAGGTTTTGACATTCATCACCAACGAGGCAGCCGGAAAATGGATTGTTGCCAATGTCAAGGAAACACAGTTGGCGAGCTATCATGTCGGTAAGGAAGTAACCGTAACAATCGACGCTATTCCTGACCGTGAATTCAAAGGCAAAGTTGTTTCCGTTTCACCGGCAACCGGGACAAGATATTCACTGATGCCGCCGAACTATGCGACAGGTAACTTTGTGAGAATTACACAGAGAGTTCCGGTTAGAATCGAACTGGAAGGTATTGAATATGTTTACGATATTCTTCGCGGAGGTATGAACGCTTATGTTACAAGTGAAAAATAATATTTGTGATGCAGCAGCCACCGATATTTAAACCCTGGGTCCCGAACTGGCTGGCGATACTAACCATATTCCTGATTCTGTTTCCGTCGCTTGTAATCTTTGCACTGTATTACAACAGCACGCTGGCAGTTGCGGAATATTACAGTATGGATGCCATGGACGTGCAGTATTCGGTTGTGGTGATGTATGCAACCGTTATTTCCTACCTTGCACTGGACAGCCGTCTGATAAAATGCTTTAAACTCGTCACCTATACGCTGGTTGGTATTCTGATTAATACTGTTACCTGCTGGATATGTGCCGAAACACGTTCTTGCGAAGTATTTATGTTCAATAGGTTTATCCAGGGAGCCGTTTGTGCATTCCTCTGCAATATTTGCATGACACTTGCATTTACTCGTTTCAATGCCAAAAGGGCAAAGATTATGGGTTGGACAATATTTTACGGGTCGTTGATGGTTTGCGTCCCATTTTCGGCGATATTCGCCAATATTATTCTTAATTATTTTGGTGTTGAGTCCGTATTTTACGGATTTATCCTTTTTCAGGTGCCGGGATTCATTCTTCTGCTATTAACAATGAACAACAGGTACCTGACAAGAAAATTCCCTTTATACCAAATAGACTGGACAGGATTCCTGATGTACACTGCGATAGTGTCGATTTTGGGTTATGTTTTGGTTTACGGTCAACAGTTGGAATGGCTTGACTCTCCACGTGTACGGTTGCTTATTTTGATTATGATTGTGATTACGCCCGTGTACGTGCTGAGCAGCCTGAAAAAGAAAAGGCCGCTGATTCAGTTGAAGCTGCTCCGACACCGCAAATACAGGCAGGCTCTCTTCCTTTTGATGATGTTCTACATTTCGAAAGGTACGACATTCTTCACCTATCTGTTTATGCAGGATGTATTGGGAATCGATTCCGTCAGTATGGTAACCATCTGGTGGTTCAACATTTTCGGTTTGTTTGTCGGTATCGGTTTCGCAACAACTTTGCTGCTGAAACACATGCTGCCGAGAACCATCATCCGTATCGGATTTTTCATTCTGCTGATATTCCACGGTTTGATGCTGTTCATGTTCTCCATGGATGCGAGCGAAGAACGCTACTACTTCCCGCTGTTCGTTCAGGGTGTCGGAACCGGAATATTGTTCGTGCCACTGATTGTAAACATGGGGTTGAGCGTATTGCCGAAAGAATCCACTCTGGTAGCATTCCTCGGTATCGGTGCGCGTTATCTCGGATTCTGTCTGGCGATTGCGCTGATTAACTTCTTCCAGCTGTACGGAACCAAAAACAGTTACGAAGACATCTCCACCAAATACACCGTATCCAGTGAACTGATTATTTCTTCCCGAGAGGAAGCCGTGAGCAAATATATGGGTATGGGGCTCGGTCAGGAGGAAGCTGCCAAAATGGTGGAAAGCAAAATTACGACCGCGATGAACAAAGAAGCGTCCATACGCGCGTATATGAACTATTATTCGTTTGTTATACTGATGCTGCTGATGTTGCAGGTGTATTTCTCATTCGAAAGTTTGATAAGACACCGGGATGTATATGCGGTAGGATACATACATAGATTCAAGAAACTTGTAAAAGCGTTGACCTAATTGAGGCTGGCGTTTTTTTTTCTTTTTGCGGGTATATTTTTCAGCAAAAAATAGATTCTGAATAATTTTTCTTAGCGGAATTGTTTTTGTCCAAAAAAAGTATTACATTTGTGCATTCAAACTTTTACACCGAAACCTTCTATGCTCGGATGTGTCAAAGTTTCAGTTAGTATTATTCTGATACAATATTTATCCAAAAAAAACATTCTGATAATCATTAATGACAACAATGAGTTACTTCTGCAGTAATTCGGTCATTGTAAGAAACATATTATATGTATAAACTGGACGAATTAAACTCGATGGAATCGGAAGCATTAAAAGAAATAGCTTCTTCTATGGGAATCAAAAAAACAGACAATATCGAGGAATTAATCTACACAATTCTAGACAAACAGGCGGAGGACCTGGCGCATGCTTCTTCCCAGCAACCAGATGTTAAGAAAAAACGTTCTGCCAAAGCGGCTCAGCCGAAAAAGTCTAAAGAAACAGCGGAAAAGAAATCTGAAAAGACTGTAATTTCCGAAGAAAAAAAGTCGGCAAAAACTGCCGTAAAAAAAACAGTTGCAGAAAAAACTGCAGAAAA
>SAMEA104404097__coassemble_248_pt1 | contig 55691 bp, 53 predicted proteins | sample SAMEA104404097__metabat2_high_PE_098 | metagenome-assembled genome bin SAMEA104404097 (sample SAMEA104404097) | Balaenoptera acutorostrata | reverse complement strand
CCGGCAATACCGGAACCTATGACAAGGAAATCGTATTTGTAAACCATAACAATACAGTTTTATAGTTGCGCAAAATTACGTAAAAAAGTTGAATGTGCGGATAAAAAAGTTTAAAAACATGTTTTTCAACATATTCGGCGGCTGCGGGCGGCTGCGGTGAGGCGCTCGCTTTCGGCCCGAAGGTCGGGCATCCCGTACGAGTTTATGCTTTTGTGGCGCGGAGGATTTCTCGTTTGCCGTTGGGCGGGCCGGGGAGGCGTTCGACGGTGAAGCCGACGGACTGCAAGCGGCGGCGGATTTCGCCTTTGGCGCAGTAGGTGGTGAGTATGCCGCCCGGATTCATGGCGTCATAGACTTTTTGCAGGGCTTCGGCACTCCACATTTCGGGCTGTTTTTCGGGCGCAAATGCGTCGAAATATACGATATCTATGCCCTGCGGAAGTGCTGTGTCCGGTGCGGTGAAGTCACAAAGGATTTTGTTGATGGAAAAGGTATCCGAAATGCGTGTCAATACATTCCATTCCGCAGCGTGAAGGGCTTTGTAAAGCGGCTCTGCGGTGGCGGGAAGCATCTTGCAACAGTTTGCCTGCGCAATAATCTCCGGAGAGAGCGGATAGAGTTCGAGTGTGTTGAATTCTACGGTTTTTGAAGTCTCCAGCGCAGTAAGGATGGCGTTCAATCCTGTGCCGAATCCGATTTCCAGCACTTTCAAACGCTGCTGCGGATGGTGCAGCAGTCCGCATTTGATAAAGATATGTTCGCCCTCGGTGAGCGCGCCTTTTACGGAATGGTAATGCTCGTCAAGGTCCGGACGGTACAGTGTTGCCGAGCCGTCTGCGGTGGTTTGTACTTCAATATCCATTACAGATTTTCGTAAACTTCAGTGATTTTTTTGTAGAAACTGTCGTAATTCAGGTTCGCGTCGAACTGCTTTTTCGCATTTTCGCCGAGTGTTTCACGCAGATGCTTGTCTTTTAGTATGCGGGTAATTGTTTCCGCAAGTTCGTCCGGTTTGCCCGGGTTGACAAGGATTGCGTCGCGGTTTTCGACGATATATTCGCTCTGTGCGCCCATATTGGAAGAAATCAGCGGTTTGCCGTACATCATGTATTCCATGTTGGACAAACCCAGCGCTTCCGGCACTTCAGACGGCAGCACGCCGATATCGCAGGCGTTGACATACTGCTGCGGGTTGCGAACGTGTCCGGCGAAGGTGACGTTGTGTTCCAGACGGTGTTCTGCCACGATTTCGTTTAAATCACGCAGGTATTTTTTCTTTCCTGTACCCAGAATGATGAGGTGGAAGAGCGATTTATCCAGTTTCGCACAGGCACGGAGCAAGGTGTCGATACCTTTGCCCTTTTCAAGTTTGCCGTGAAACATCAGAATTAGTCTGTTTTCCGGAATATCGAATTCTTTTTGCAGGTCAATCTGCTCGAACGGTTTCTTTGTAATGCTGCTGTGAACGACTGTGATGCGGTCCAAATCGATTTTCGGGTGACCGCTCAGGAATACGTTCTTGGCAAGTTCAGAAACGAAAACAATCCGGTTGATTTCCTTGTAGATACGCTGCTGTACAAGACGTTTTTTGCCGCGTTTCACAAGGTGGCGCGTCATGATGATTTTCAGCGATTTGTTGTTGGAAAGCGTACGTGCCACGATGGCAAGGAAAGCGATGCGGAAGCTGTGAACGTGAATCACGCAGTTTTTGCGTTTGGCAATCATGCGCGATAGTCTGACTGCACTGTCCATATCGGTAAAACCTTTCAAAGGCAGTGTAGACACCGGAAATTCCTTTTCCTTGAACGGTTTTATTACTTCCGGAGCGAGTTTGCTGACGATTTCAACGTAATGACCGTCTTTGCGCTGACGGCAAGCCAGGTCGAGGGTGTACTGTTCGCGTCCGCCCCACTCTTTGTTCGAAATAATGTGGTAAATATTCATTTGCGGTATCGGATTGTTTTCTATTACAAATATATAGAACGAATATATCAAAAGCAAATAAGACGGGTCAAAAATAGTGCGATGCGGCGCTTATATTGGTGTTTTGGTGCGGTAAACGGATGATATGTCCAAAGTAGGTTCACAGCGGTTTTTCCGGTAAATACGGGCATAAAAAATCAGGATGCTCCCTTATACGGGGAACATCCTGAAAAAAGATTATGATTGATTAGAAAGATTCTAATTATTTAACCGGACCAGCGGCAACCAATGCTTTACCTGCTTCGTTTCCTTCGAATTTCTTGAAGTTTTTGATGAAACGGTCTGCAAGGTCAAGAGCTTTTTCTTCCCAAACAGAAGCGTCAGCGTAAGTGTCGCGTGGGTCAAGGATCTTAGGATCTACGCCCGGAAGTTCAGTCGGTACTTCGAAGTTGAAGTGAGGGATAACTTTTGTAGGAGCGTTGTTGATAGATCCGTCAAGGATAGCGTCGATGATACCTCTTGTATCTTTGATAGAGATACGTTTGCCTGTACCGTTCCAACCAGTGTTAACCAAGTATGCTTTAGCACCGTTTGCTTCCATTTTCTTAACCAATTCTTCAGCGTATTTAGTTGGGTGAAGAGAAAGGAATGCAGCACCGAAACATGCTGAGAAAGTAGGAGTCGGTTCAGTGATACCACGTTCTGTACCTGCCAATTTAGCAGTGAAACCAGATAGGAAGTAGTATTTAGCCTGTTCGTCAGTTAGGATTGATACCGGAGGAAGAACACCGAATGCGTCAGCAGAAAGGAAGATAACCTGTTTTGCAGCAGGACCTTTAGATTTCGGTTTAACGATGTTTTCGATGTGGTAGATCGGGTAAGAAACACGAGTGTTTTCTGTTACGCTCTTGTCAGCGAAATCGATTTTGCCGTTAGCATCAACTGTAACGTTTTCAAGAAGAGCGTCACGACGGATAGCGTTGTAGATATCCGGTTCGCTTTCTTTGTCAAGGTTGATAACTTTAGCGTAGCAACCGCCTTCGAAGTTGAAAACGCCTTCGTCGTCCCAACCGTGTTCGTCGTCACCGATAAGTTTACGTTTCGGGTCAGTTGAAAGAGTTGTTTTACCAGTACCTGACAAACCGAAGAAGATAGCTGTGCTTGTACCTTCCATGTTTGTGTTAGCAGAGCAGTGCATTGAAGCCATGCCTTTTAGAGGCAAGTAGTAGTTCATCATAGAGAACATACCTTTTTTCATTTCACCACCGTACCAAGTATTGATGATAACCTGTTCGCGAGTTGTAAGGTTGAATACAACTGCAGTTTCAGAGTTCAAACCAAGTTCTTTGTAGTTTTCAACTTTAGCTTTAGAAGCGCAGAATACAGTGAAATCCGGTTCACCAAAGTTAGCAAGTTCTTCTTCAGTCGGACGGATGAACATGTTTCTTACGAAGTGAGCCTGCCAAGCAACTTCCATGATGAAACGAACTTTCATATGAGAGCTTTCGTTTGCACCGCAGAATGCGTCAACTACATAAAGTTTCTGTTTGTTAGAAAGCTGGTTAACAGCCAATTTTTTAAGAACGTCCCAAGTTTCAGGAGAAGCCGGTTTGTTGTCGTTCTTGTATTCTTCAGAGTTCCACCATACAGTGTTTTCTGAAACTGAATCTTTAACAATGAATTTGTCTTTAGGAGAACGGCCGGTATATACACCAGTCATTACGTTAACAGCACCAAGTTCAGTTACCTGACCTTTGTCGTAGCCTGTAAGGCCTTCTACTGTTTCATCTTTGAAAAGTTCATCGTGAGAAGGGTTGTAAGAGATTTCAACCGCACCATTGATGCCATACTTTGCAAGGATGTTTTCTAAGTCTTTCTTACTTTTCATCTTTTTAGTTAGTTATTTGAATTTGAGTTATTCTATTTCACCACTGCAAAAGTACTAATAATTTGAATAGTATAAAATAAATTAGAGAAAAATTTCCTTAATTTTAAATATCTTTTCAATTTAACCCCTTTTCGCATCTAAAAACAGCACTTTTTGTTCGTTTTCCCCCTGTCCTATCTGCCCGTATTCGCTGCGACTATTGCATAAAAATAGAATGCGGTGGCGCTGCAGTAGTGTAGAGCTGCAATTGGCCGGCAAAAGCGCATATATATTAGTAATTATTTGCTACTTATGGTATATATCTTTAGTCTTTAAGCCCTGTTAATATATATTAACATTCCGGTGCAAATTTTTAAACCTAAATTAGCCTTGCTTTGTTCCGGTATTTGAGAGAAAAACGCTGTTTGTGGCTAAATGCGGTAGGCAGTCTGAATTGTCAATTTTTCCGGTTGGCGGAAATGTATAAATTTCCGCTAGTCTTCAATTTGTTAGTTTATGTTTGTTCAGTCCCGTTTCGGTGTAAAATCTTGTTGCGTAATTTTAACAAGCGTTACGAATCGTTTTTTTGTGTATAAACAAAGCGGGCGCCGGGAATGTTCCGCAGCGTCCGCAGAGAATAATAAATTTAGCTATGAAGAGTCGGTATTATTGGAGCAGGTCGGTTTGGCGGTGTTGAATTTGCTGTAGTCATATTTGATACTGTTGACCAGTTTTTCGACATATCCATCTTTTAAAATAGCTTTTTCGCCACGTTTGCTCTTTTTTGCACGCATGTATAGCTGTATAAGCAGCGTTTACGCAACTACACTTTTAAATTAGTATTTTTGTTTCATATCAGATACTTTTTGTTCTCGCATCAGACAGACGGGAATTTGTCTGTTTTTTGTGAGATGGCAGATATGCGTCTACCGTTGTTATGATGTTACAAAATTGGGTATAACAACAGAGAAGTGCAATACCTAAAAGTGATGAAATTTATACCTTTATGATAAAGCAGAAACCGTTTGCGGTGTGTTATACATTTTGCATACGGATGGAAAATCCGTATTTTTGCAGGGAAATTGGTACTTGGAATGAACAGAGATTCGATTGATTTGGCGAGCGGGGACTTGGCTCAGCTTTTCAGACGGTATTTTATACCGACACTGTTAGGTATGCTCTCCTCGTGCACGCTGATAGCGATAGACGGAATATTTGTAGGACACGGTGTCGGAAGTAACGGCATCGCGGCTATCAATATCGTCATGCCCGCACTGATGATTGTCACTGGAATCACGCTGATGATTGGAGCCGGGTGTTCCGTGGTCGCCTCCATCCATATTTCGCAGGGCAAAATCAAGGTCGCAAGGCTGAACGTCACCCAGGGCATCCTCTTTCTGACCATCGTTGCGGCCTCGTTTACCGCTGTATTCATGGCGAATCCTGAATCTACCGCCCGCATATTAGGCAGCTCCGAGAGTTTGCTGCCGTTGGTAATGGAATATATGATGTGGTACGCTCCCTGCTGGACCTTTGTCGGCTGGGAAATCTTCGCCCTGTTCATTATCCGAGTGGACGGTTCTCCGAAGGTGGCAATGATGTGCAATATGTTTTCCGCCGTTCTGAATATCTTCCTTGACTGGCTGTTTATTTTTTCCGCTTGGCTGGGGACTTCGCGGAGCGGCGTTTGCCACCAGCATTAGCACCGTTGCCGGAGCGCTGATAGCCGTGGTTTACATCCTTTTCTTTGCCAAGTACACCCGTATCATCCGGTTGAAATGCTCCTTCAAGAGTCTGAAGCTGTCATTGCGCAATATCGGATATCAGAGCAGAATCGGTTCCTCTGCCTTGTTCGGAGAGGCTGCAATGGGGATTCTTACCCTTATAGGCAACCTCGTTTTCATGACCTATCTCGGAGATGACGGTGTAGGCGCATTCGGAATTGCCTGTTACTACGCACCTTTTATATTTATGGTCGGCAATGCCGTGGCGCAGTCTTCGCAGCCTATTGTGAGCTACAACTACGGTCTCGGTTTGCGCAAAAGAGTGCGCGATACTCTGAAATTCACCCTTTATGCCGCCGCGATGTGCGGTATCGTGGTTTCCGCTGCATTTATACTGTTTCCCGATTTCTTGGTGGCGCTGTTTATTGACCCCGCATCCCCTGCCGGACGAATCGGAATCGAAGGGTTCCCCTATTTCGCACTCTCATTTATGCCGTTCGTCATAAACATTGCCGTTATCGGATTCTTCCAGAGTGTTGAGAATGTCTGCGCCTCTACTCTCTTTTCTCTGCTGAGAGGACTGATATTTCTTGTGCCGTGTTTCTATCTTCTGCCGCTGCTGATGGGTGACGAAGGGATTTGGCTAGCGTTTCCACTGTCCGAAGTGATGACCCTGATTGCCATCACTGGATGGATGGCTTACAAATACAGCTCCAATCAGGCAATCATCAAATAATATCTACACTTTTTCGTCATTTTTTATCCGTATTTTTCATGAGTTACTTGAAAAATACGCTTCTTTCCGGGAAAAAGGTGTTTATTTTCTTCTGAATCAGTATTTTTATACGAATAAAATAGTAATTGTTCAAATAATTTCTATATTTGAGTATTGTTCCTGCGGGGAACAGCACCAAAACATGAAAAACTCAGGGAAACAGAGTCCCGATATATTATAAACCTATTAAATATTGCCGGTATGAAAAATCAACAATGCAATTCACCGTTTTTCAAATTTCTTGATCCGGTGCTCAAATATGTAGATGAAGGCGCATTTTTCAAGAAACCGTTTATGTGGCTTTACATCGTCATTGCCGTATTGAACCTTGTAATTCCGATTGCCGCTCTGGTTACAGCCATCAACGGTGGAGTATTCGATAGGGGCGGTACCGTAATCTTCGGTTTTATTCTGCTGTTTATTGTGATATGTGGACTTTCCTGGTTCGGCGCGCAAATCTGGTGGAATCGCAGCAGAAAGGTGCTGTGCCCCGCTGGCAACAATGCCGAATTCGTTGTCATTCCCGTTTTTTCACACTTTATTCAAACTCTTGGCGAGTGGATTGGAATGTGGGTCGGCTTCGGAGGACTGTGTCTGTCACTGATAGCTGCGTTGTTTATGGCGGGTTCCGCTTACAAACTTTCCGCTCTCGGATTGTCCACATTGGGTGGTATGGGCCTACTGGGATGTATTTTGTATCCGATTTATGGTTTTATTGTTGTGGTCATTGCCCGCGTGTTTGCCGAACTGCTACGTGCTCTGGTTGCTATTGCCAACAATACCCGCAACCCGAAAATGCTCCCCGAACCGAAGGCAGAGGTTCAGCCCGAATCGGAAGTGAAAGAAACAGATATTCCTGAAACTCCGGAAGTTGCCGAAATCTCAAAGCAGGCTGAAGAATAAACCAGACATTATACATCAGTAAAAGAGAACCTTTAAGGCTCTCTTTTTTTTATTGTTGTACAATCAGTTGCTCAGAATCGTAATGTACGACATTCTCACCCTGTCAAGCATAAAAAACCGGAAACGCAAGCGCCTCCGGATTCAGGTTTCGTATCTGACTGATTTTATGATAATCCTTCAATTTCGCCGTCAACAATGTCAATGTGAAGTGCAGCGGGATTTTTGGAAAGTCCCGGCATACGCATCATGTCGCCTGCGATGATAACCAGCATTTCGGCACCTGCATTGATAACGATGTCGCGCACGTTGAAGTCGAAATCTTTCGCCACGCCGAATTTCTTCGGATCGGTTGAGAACGAGAATTGTGTTTTGGCGATACAGACCGGGAAGTTTGAATAGCCCAGTCTTGCAATCAGTTCCAGTTTCTTGCGTGCTGTAGCACCGAAAGTTACCTTGTTTGCACCGTAAAGGTTGCAAGCAATCTTTTTAACTTTTGTTTCAACGGAATCTTCGTCAGTGTAAGTGAATTGAAGCGGTTTTGACGGTTTGTTTTCAACTGTATCCACAACAAGAGCGGCAAGTTCCATCGCGCCCTCCCCTCCTTCGCAGAATGCGTTGTTGATGGCAAAGCCGACACCGATTTCTTCGCAGTGACGGCGTACAAGTTCAAGTTCTTCGTCAGAGTCGTTCGCAAAGCGGTTGAACGCTATGACAACAGTCTGTCCGAATGACTGTATGTTCTGAATATGCTTGTCAAGGTTTTCGATACCTTTGGCAAGTCCTTCGATATTAGGTTTTTTGATATCTTCAACAGCTACACCTCCGTGCATTTTTAAGCCTTGGGCAGTAGCGACAAGCACTGTCAGTGCCGGTTGTATGCCCGCTTTTCGGCATTTGATGTTATAGAATTTTTCTGCACCGAGGTCGGCTCCGAATCCGGCTTCCGTAATCACGTAGTCGCCGAAAGTCATGCCCATTTTGGTGGCAAGTATGGAATTGCATCCGTGAGCGATGTTGGCGAACGGACCGCCGTGTACGAATGCTGCTGTATGTTCTGTAGTCTGAACAAGGTTTGGAGAAATTGCTTCCTTCAAAAGAACGGTGATTGCGCCTGCAACGCCAAGGTCTTTTACTGTAAACGGTTTGTTTTCAACGGTAAAGCCCAGAAGAATGTTTTCGATTCTGTGGCGAAGGTCTTCTACGTCTGTAGCCAGACAAAGGATGGCCATCAGTTCTGATGCTGGGGTGATGTCGAAGCTGGATTCCTGGGTGATGCCGTTGGTTTTTCCGCCCACGCCTGTAATGACGCTGCGAAGACCGCGGTCGTTTACGTCAAGAACACGATTCCAGAGGATCTCCTTCATTGCGAAACCGTTGTCTTTGTTCTGATAGATGTAATTGTCGAGAAGAGCCGCAATCATATTGTGTGCGGAAGTGATTGCGTGGAAATCGCCTGTAAAGTGCAGGTTGATTTTTTCCATCGGAAGAATTTGTGCGTATCCGCCTCCAGCCGCACCGCCTTTCATGCCGAAACAAGGACCCAGTGACGGTTCGCGAAGTGTACAAATTGCTTTTTTCCCGATTCTGTGAAGTCCGAGAGCAAGTCCGATGGATACTGTTGTTTTTCCGATTCCGGCTCTTGTCGGAGTGATAGCCGTTACGAGTACCAGGTTGCTTTTCGCCACCTTTTTTTCATCGATTAAAGTTTCAGAAACTTTTGCGATGTAATTTCCGTAATTAGAAAGTTCCCCTTCAGGGATATCATAATCGCGTGCAATATCCTGGATTTTTTTCAGTTCGATGCTACGCGCAATTTCAATATCTGACCCCATAATTATGAATTTGCGCGCAAAGGTACAAAATTTCCCGTAATTTCAAAACAGAAAAATTACCCAACTGCCTATTATATGAGTTTTTGGACTCCTGTTTTTTTTGATACGTAACATAAATAAAAGACGCTGAAAAAAAAGGTATATTTTCCTAATTTTCAGGATTCCATATTTTGCCGTAAACGGTGTTTTTCGTTAGAATTTCTGTTTTTTTAAGGAGTATATTTTTTGAATATTTTTATTTTCTGTTTTTGTTCAGCACAGAATCTTCCGCCTTGTAGTACACGCGGAATTCGCCGATAGGCAGACGGCTTTTCACCATCAGCGGGATGCTTTTGTCATCCAGTGAGAACCACGCAACGATGTCATCGGAAGTCTTTTTCTTGCCCGGTTGTGCAAAGGTGCACACCACTTTGTGGGCGTCGTATGTGGATTTGTCTCTCAACTTGATGTTCTCGATGCCTCGGTATTCTATGGTAAAAACTTCCTTTCTTTTGCCGGAGAAAATGGAGGTTGTAATCTTTTCGCCGTGATTCATACAGCCGTAGTCAATGGTGCGCAGATAGTAAAATGCGCTCATCATGTCCAGTGTTACCCCTGTAGACGATAGCGATATTTTGCATTCAGGTTTCTTCCTGTAAATGCGTGAGCAGTGTCCGTAAATGGAGTCGGGGGTATATTCGTATTCGACGATATCCAGACCGTAGTCGCCGTCTTCGTGCATTATTTTTGTGTATTTTAGCGGCAGGAAGCCGTCACGTTTTATGGCGCAGGTTAGTGTATCTCTGACAGGGTAGAACTTGTCCGCCCAGGAACGGGTGGCAGCGGTAAGTTTGGTATTGTATATCTGGCCTTCCGGAGAGATGGAAAGGGTGGCGTTTGCCGCATGTTTCCAGATAATGCCCCAGTGGTAGACAACTTCATAGTCTAAGGTCTCTTTTTGGAATTTGATTGCGTATCCAGGCAGGGTAGAGATGATGATTGCTGCGACAGTCGCTATGATTGTTTTGATTCTGTTCATGATTCAAAAATTGTTTCTTTGTTTGACTCTTTATCTCTCAGAAGGTTTAAATTACGGTGGCTTAATGTTCCGAATCCTTGTTTAAAGTGTTGGAATAGGGTGTGTCGTTTCTTTTTCGAAGCTATAAAGAATTTTTATTCCGCATTTCAAGTAAAAGTTGCCTCTTTAAAATTAAAGATAAGATAATTACTTTGTATTTTGAGCATTTTTCATTTATATTTGTATAATTGTTGAAAACCATACAACACATGCATCGACTATTAACCTCTTTAAAGTTAGAATTGGAAGGAGCCAGACATTTGTCTTGGTGGAAATCCTGGACAGGAGTATTTATCGGTACCATTATAATGGCGGCCGGGTTCGTATTTTTTATCAATCCCTACAATATCGTTCCGGGTGGAGTTTACGGTGCGAGTATTGTGCTTCACAATCTGTTTCCGACTATTCAGGTAGGAACTTTCGGTTACTTTTTTGACGTGCCGCTGCTTATACTTTCCGTAGTATTGCTGGGGGCCAGCCTTGGTAGCCGAACCATTGTTTCGGCGCTGTTTGCTCCAATAGCGATGAACACTCTTTCATGGCTGGCATATCCCAATGAGGCCGCTTTGCATGCTCTTGATCCGTCGCTTCTTGCTGGGGGTATTCTGAATATGAGCGACCACCTGATGCTTACCGCCATTATGGGTGCGGCAGTTATCGGTGTTGGTTGCGGTATCGTGGTACGCAGCCAGGCTACTACAGGCGGTAGTGATATCGTGGCAATGATTCTACAGAAATATGCTCACATACGGTTCTCCAGCGCAATTCTGCTGGTGGATGCAACAGTTGTAACATTCGGTCTTATCGTTATCGGTTTTGGTATCGGTATGGAAGATACTGAAGAATCCGGTTCGTTGTTGCTTTCATTCTATTCATTGATTTCAATTTTCGTGACTTCAAGAGTGATTGCGTATGTGATTAACGGTGCGAAAGACGATAAACTGATGTTTGTTATCAGCAATAAAGATATGGCTGGTCTGCATGATTATATCCTTAAAGATCTTGACCGTACGGCAACCTGTATCAAGAGTTCCGGGCTTTATACCGGCGAAGACAAGGAGATGCTTTTCCTTGTTGTCAGCCGTCGTGAAGTTACCGGTGTAAAGCATAAAATCAAGGAGTATGACCCGCGTGCGTTTCTGGTGATTACCGATGCATACGATACCTTTGGAGAGGGTTGGAAACAGCTTCCTTCCAAAGATGAAATACAGCCTGAATAGATTATTTACCTATTATATAAGTTATGAAAAAAGTCCTGCAATCAGTCTTTTTCGTTGTCGTTTTGACAGCGATGTTTACTCTTGTATTCTGGATGATGAACTGTTTTTCATCAAGCCCGACCGAAGATACCGCAGCATATCTTACCAAAGTTGTTCTCGAAGGTTTTGCCTTTGCCGTCATTTTGCTGGTAACCTATATCATTCTTGGCAGAAAGATGAAGAACGACAAGGAAGAGTAGGGGGTATATTAACGTAAACAGCGGTATAATGAAAGAGTTTCGGATGCAAATTCTTGTAGCGGTTCTGACAGTGCTCGCCCTTGCAATTGTGTGGGCGACAATCTATATCCTGCTGGCCGTAGTGTTTTCGGATTCTGTCGACAATTGGGGAACTCTGCTGTTGCAGGCCGGAATTTCGGGTTTGCTTTGGAGTATTGTTTGGTATTTGCTTTACTTGCTGTACAGCCGCAAAATAAAAAGAAAATAGAATAAAATAGAAACACCCTGTTTACAGGAAAAATTTAGTATGATGAAATATTTTAATGTATGTCTGATTACTGCCGTACTTTCATCGGCGGTTTTTGCGGTGGCTCATTGGGCGACCGGATTCGTGTACAGTATCTTTAATGTGCGACACGATTTTTCTCTTGGCGAATCTGCACTGTACGGTGCGGGAGTAGCTGTCCTGGTATTCGTGGTTTTGTTCTTTGCCAGACATGATAAATGCACAGGGAAAGCCTAATCAGACATTCTTAAAAAAAAAAGTATTTGAAAGAGATAAAACGCAATATTTATCCGATGAATCATTCTCGTTAGCAGCTGGATTTATATAATCGGATTTTTTGCGGATCGAGAAAAATTTGTATCTTGCAGACGAAATTTGAGCGTGTCAGATTTTCGTCCAAAGTCATTATTCACTACATACTACATATATGGCCAATATTAAACCGACTAAAAAGAGATTTTCCTATTCTGAAATTTACGGGATAGCCGTTAAAGCATTCCGTAGTATCCGGCACCTTAAAAAAGGGCAGGAAACGGGGCAGATGGATGACAAGTTCAAGGAGAGAATCATGCTCGCTGTGACCTCTGTCAATGAGTGTGCTATGTGCTCGTACGTACATACTGAAATGGCGTTAAAATCCGGCCTTCCGCTGGAAGATATCAAGGCTTTTATTGATGGTGAATTTCCCAATGTCCCGGATGACCAGGTGAAGGCGATTGTATTTGCCCAGCACTATGCCGATATGCGCGGAAATCCGAAAAGGGATATGGTTGAGGAGTTGTTGAATGAGTATGGATTTGAGAAAGCATGCATTATTTTAGGCGTAATCCGTGTGATTATGTTCGGCAACTCTGCGGGGATTATTATCGGTTCGTTCAAGGATCGTCTTAAAGGAGGTAAAACAGATCCCAGAAGCGGTGTTTTCTACGAACTGATGTTCTTTATTCTGATGATGCCAATGGTGATTCTTGCGGGACTTGAGGCGCTTGCATGCGATTTGTTTCGTGTGCCGTTCATAAAGATGAAATAAATATAAATTTATAAAACAAAAGGGGAGAACTGTGACGGTTTTCCCCTTTTGTTTTATCTTAAAGCGAGGCGGTTCTACCCTCGCTTTATGCTCATATAATGCCGTTTTTGCTCCGGATTCAGCCGTTCGATGGCATATCTTAAAGCGGTTCTCGGCATCTTTGATGCATGCGTATTCAGAAAATTCAGCAGGGTAATAATGTTCTTTTTACCCACTTCCCGCAGCAGCCATCCGGTCGCTTTATGGATAAGTGGTTCGGTGTGGTTGAGGTACTTTTCAGCGAATTTCAGGGTTAGCGCAAAGTCTCCGTTTTTGACATGTTTCATGGTTGAAACAATGGCAATCCGCTGCTCCCAGAAGTTGGTGCTGTCCGAAAGTTTTTCCAGTATTTCTCTGTGCCCGTTCAGTGTATAAACGCCCAGAATTTTATAACAGGTCAAATCGACCAGATCCCAGTTGTTGATGTGTTTCGTATTTTCAAGATAGAAATCGACCACATTTTTGCGTTCGTTTTCGTCGCGTTCGAATTTTTCCACGAGAACGAGCATACCGGAAAGTCTGAAATCATGAAAGGGGGATTCGAGCATTTTCAAAATTTCGGAGTAGGGCGCATCTCGGAATTTTTTTGTCAGCGAACGGATTTGCGGAATAGTCGCTCCGATAAAAATATCACCTTCGCCGTATTCTCCTTTTCCGGTTTTGAAAAATCCCTGAAGAATTTTTGCTTTCACCGGATTTTCAAATTTTTTGATTTCTGCCGACCAGTTTTCGTAAATGCCCATAAATTTTAAATTTTCTGAAAATTTCTTCCTTTTTGCAAATGTATGGAAAATACGGATTTTCAGACGTCGTTTCTTGATAATTTTTATGAGTAATCGTCCAGTTAGTATTTTATATTCAATTCTCATAATGTCTTTTTCTATTAATGTGCTGATTATCTGTGTAAAAACTGAGATTTTGTGAATTGGTAAAAAATCTCAGATAATATGAAAATCAGCGATTTGTCTTCTTTCGGTTCTTATCCTCCAGATTTTCTTCACGATTTTGGATGTTTTGTTCAAATATTTGTGAAACCCTACCTTTTCAATAAAATGTTCAACGTGGAAATAAGAGAGATTGTTTCGGTTTGAAAATTTAAATGCAGATAGTAATTTTGCAAAAGAAAACAGTGCGCAAATCGCCCGGACCGGGTGTAGGAGAATTTGCGTTCCTCAATTAAATTTCAACACATTACGAAATTTACTAATAAATATATTATCTTTGTACTCTTATGGCTGATATTGAATTTATAGCCGATGGCGTAGATATGCCCGACTTGAATTTTCCGGTCATTCGCAAATGGATCGAGTCGGTTGCCCGCAGTTTTGATAAATCCGTGGGTAGTTTGACATATATATTCTGCAATGACGAGAAGATTATAGAAGTAAACCGCCAGTACCTGCAACACGATTACTACACTGATGTTATAACATTCGACTATACGCGTCCAAAGCGTATCAGTGGAGATATGTTTATATCACTGGACACAGTATTGTCTAATTCTCAGATGCTCGAGAAGAGTTATGCTGACGAGTTGAACCGCGTGGTAGTTCACGGGGTACTGCATTTGTGCGGTATAAATGATAAAGGAGAAGGAGAGCGTGAAATCATGGAAATGCATGAGGACAAGGCTCTTGCGATGTTAAAAAAAATACAAAGTAATGAGATTTGATTACGATGTAATAGTGATAGGCGCCGGTCATGCCGGTTGTGAAGCAGCATGTGCCTCTGCGAATGTAGGTGCACGCACTCTTCTTATTACTATGGATATGAACAAGATTGGTCAGATGAGCTGTAATCCGGCAGTTGGAGGTATTGCTAAGGGTCAGATAATCAGAGAAATAGATGCTCTTGGCGGCCAAATGGCAAAGGTTACTGACCGTTCTGCGATTCAGTTCAGAATGTTGAACCGTTCAAAAGGTCCTGCAATGTGGAGTCCGCGTGCGCAAAGCGACAGAATGAAGTTTATTCAGGAGTGGCGAGCCGTGTTGGAAAATACTCCGAATTTGTATATGTGGCAGGATTCTGTTGTCGGTCTTGTTGTTGAAGATAAGATAGTTAAGGGTGTAAAAACCGCACTTGGGGTAACATTTACAGCAGAAGCGGTGGTGCTTACCGCAGGTACATTCCTTAACGGTTTGATGCATATAGGTCGTGTGCAGTTGGAGGGCGGACGTATCTCCGAACCGGCGTCTCACGGTGTTACAGAACAGTTGAAAGAACTGGGATTCATCACTGATAGAATGAAGACTGGTACACCGGTGCGAATCGATGCCAGAAGTGTGAATTTTGACCTTGCGTCCAGGCAGGATGGAGAGGATGATTTCCACAAATTCTCCTATATGCCGGATGTGAAAAGAAAGTTGAAACAGCGTCCGTGCTGGATTGTGTACACCAACGAAAAGGTGCATGAAATCCTGCGTAACGGTCTGCCCGACTCTCCGCTTTTCAATGGGCAAATCAAGAGTATCGGACCTCGTTACTGTCCGAGTATCGAGACAAAAATCGTAACTTTTGCGGACAAAACAGAACATCAGCTGTTCCTTGAACCGGAGGGTGAAGATACACAGGAATACTACCTGAATGGCTTTTCTTCTTCACTGCCGCTGAATATTCAGATTGAGGCAATGCAGGAGGTTCCGGCGTTCAAAGACGTGCATATCTACCGTCCGGGTTACGCTATTGAATACGATTATTTTGACCCTACACAGTTGAATCATACCCTTGAAACCAAGCTTGTTAGCGGTCTTTATTTCGCAGGTCAGGTGAACGGTACAACAGGCTATGAAGAGGCTGCAGGGCAGGGTTTGGTAGCCGGAGTAAACGCTGCAAAACACGCGCAGGGTAAGGATGAACTTGTGCTGGGTCGTGACGAAGCGTATATCGGGGTTCTGATTGATGACCTTGTTACAAAAGGCGTTGATGAACCGTACCGAATGTTTACTTCACGCGCTGAATATCGCATCCTTTTGCGTCAGGATGATGCGGATATGCGCCTTACTGAAAAGGGCTACAATATCGGTCTGGCAACAAAAGAACGTTATGATTTGATGGTGGTAAAACGCGAGCAGCGCGACGCATTGATTGAGTTCTGCCGCAGCTTCTCCATTCGTGCGGATATCTTTAATCAGGTAGCCGAATCGCTTGGAACATCACCGTTGAAACAGGGTGTAAAACTGCACGATTTGATTCTTCGTCCGCAATTAACCATCATGTCGCTTGCTTCGCATATCAAGGCGTTGAACGAGCAGATTATGAAGATAGAAGAGGTGAGAAGAGAAGAGATTGTAGAGGCTGCGGAAATCCTTATCAAGTATCAGGGGTATATCGACCGTGAGCAGCAGATAGCGGACAAAATCGCCCGTCTGGAGAGTGTGAAACTTCGAGGAAAGATAATATATGCCGATGTAAAAGCATTATCTACTGAGGCTCGTCAGAAATTGGAAAAGATAAATCCGGAAACAATTGCCCAGGCATCGAGAATTCCGGGAATTTCTCCGAGCGATGTAAACATACTCCTTTTGTTATTAGGTAGATAGAAGAGGAATGTTTCACGTGAAACATTTAAGATAAGCATAATTAGAAACATCAATAAATTTATAAAAAAATATGACACAGGAAGAATTGGCAGTAGTAAAAAGCGTAATCAGGGACGTTCCTGATTTTCCGTCAAAAGGAATTCTTTTCCGTGACTTGACTACTTTGTTCAAAGACGGGGAAGCTTTGAAAATTGTAAGTAACGAACTAAAGGCTATGTATGACGGTTTGGGCGTGACAAAAGTTGTGGGTATTGAAGCCCGCGGTTTTGTCGGAGCATCTATACTTGCCCGCGATTTGGGCGCTGGCTTTGTGCCATTGCGCAAGCCTGGTAAATTGCCTGCTGATACAATTCAGAAAACTTACAACAAAGAATACGGTACAGATACAATTGAAATCCACTCTGACGCCATCAGCGAAGATGATATTGTTGTGATTCATGACGATGTCCTTGCAACTGGCGGTACTATGGCTGCTGCATACGAACTTGTAAAAAGCTGTAATCCTAAAAAAGTTTACATCAACTTTATCATCGAACTTGGTGCGCTTAAAGGCCGTAACCTTTTCTCCGATGATATTGATATGAAATCTTTGATAGTATATTAACAAGGTGACGCCATCCGATGCTCTTAAAGAAAAAATAGACATGCTTCCCGAGTCTCCCGGGGTATATATGTACCTTAATAAAGATGGGAAGATTATCTATGTGGGAAAAGCAAAGAAGCTCCGCAGAAGGGTAAGGTCTTATTTTAACAGAGAACATACGGTGGCAAGGACAAAGGTTCTTGTATGCAACATTGCAGACCTTCGATATATTGTCGTAAACACTGAAGAAGATGCACTGCATCTTGAAAACAGTCTTATAAAAGAAAATCAGCCTCGTTACAACGTGCTGCTGAAAGATGATAAAAGTTATCCGTGGATATGTGTCTCAAACGAGCAGTATCCACGGGTTTTTATTACCCGAGATGTCGACCGTAAATACGGGAAATATTACGGACCTTATACCAGTGTCCAGCTGGTGAAAACAGTCCTTTCTCTGATACGTGAAATTTACCCGGTCAGAACCTGCCGTTTGATGATAAACACCGATTCTATCGACAAAAACCGTCATCGCGTGTGTCTTCAATACCATATAAAACGGTGCGAAGGTTGCTGTGAAGGGAAGGTCTCCTTTGAGAAATATGCCGGTTATATCGAGGAAATAAAGCAAATCCTGAACGGAAACATCGAGCAGCTCACAAGTCTTCTTATGGAACAGATGCAGGAACTTTCGATGCAGCTGAAATTTGAAGAAGCCGAGGTGCTCAAGCAGAAATATCTTCTTTTGGAAAAATACAAGGCAAAAACCGTTGTTGTCAGCACGCAAATCCACAATGTGGACGTGTATAGTTATGTGCGTGACGAGAACATTGCCTACATCAATTATATGCACATTCGCAGCGGTTCCATCGTCAAATCTTTCACCTTGGAATACCGTTGCAAACTGGAGGAAAGCAATGCGGAAATGCTTTCTACTGCCATTGGAGAAATTCAGGTGAAATTTGCTCCGGATGCGAAGCGTATTATTGTTCCGTTTATGCCGGATACCGAGTTTGAAGGCAAAACTTTTATTATACCGCAGAAGGGAGACAAGAAGAAATTGCTCGATGTTTCCGAGAAAAATGCACGACAATACCAGTTGGACAAACTTAAACATTTGGAGAAACTCAATCCCGAACAGAGAACAATGCGGGTGCTTACCGCAATACAAAAAGATTTCCGCTTGAAGGAATTGCCGAGGCATATAGAATGTTTTGATAACTCGAACTTTCAGGGAAATAATGCCGTTGCTGCCTGCGTGGTTTTCAAGGATGGAAAACCGTCTAAAAAAGATTACCGCCATTTTAATATACGCACCGTTATAGGACCGGATGATTTCGCATCTATGCGCGAGATTCTGACACGTCGTTACAGTCGTTTGCTTGCTGAAGGAGAATCGCTGCCGCAGCTGGTCGTTGTTGACGGAGGAAAGGGGCAGTTGAGTGCGGCTGTTGAAGTGTTCGGCAACCTTGGATTGCGCGGTAAAATCGCACTTTGCGGTCTTGCGGAAAGGCTCGAGGAAATATATTTTCCGGGCGACAGTGTTCCATTATATATTGACAAGGATTCTGTATCTTTGAAAGTAATCATGCACCTGCGTGATGAAGCTCACCGTTTTGGTATTACGCATCACAGAAAGATGCGAAACAAGACGTTGATTGTGTCCGCACTTGACGAAATCAAGGGGGTGGGAGAAGTGACACGTCTGGCATTGATAAGACAATTCCGGAGTCTGAAGAAAGTGAAAGAAGCGAGTGAAGCGGAGATTGCTGAGGTAGTAGGTTCGGCAAAAGCGAAGATAATCCGTGAAGCGCTGGACGCTGATATTGTAGAAACAAAAGATTGATCGAAATATGAAATTAGTAATTCAACGGGTAAAAGAAGCGTCCGTAACCGTCGATGGGGAGTTGATATCTTCCATCGGCCATGGTTTGCTTGTCCTTGTAGGAGTGACAGAGGGCGATACTGAAGAGGATGCTGCATATCTTTCTGCGAAATGCGCGAACATGCGCATCTTTGACGATGAGAATGGGGTGATGAATCGTTCGGTGATTGACGTGAACGGAGAGATTCTTTCCGTAAGTCAGTTTACGCTTTTGGCTTCGACAAAGAAGGGTAACCGTCCGTCTTACATTCACGCAGCCGGACACAATCTGGCAGTGCCGATGTATGAACTGTTTTGCGAGCAGATGCAGCAGTTGACCGGAAAGGAAATCAAAAAAGGAATTTTCGGAGCGGACATGAATGTCGCTTTGATAAACGACGGACCGGTGACAATTATCATCGATTCCAAAAACAAATAATTTTTCGTCACGACTTCTGGTCGGGCAGAGATGGCAACGGATTTTTTTCGCTGCCATTTTTTTTGTTCTTGGCCAAATTTTTTTTGTTGGACTTTCGGATTTTTTTTGTTGGACTGTCAGATTTTTTTTGTTGGACTGTCAGGATTTTTTTCGGGGCATATTTTTTACTTCTAAAAATTTCGCGCGACTAACCTGTCCGAAATTTTTTATACTTGAAATTTTTCTCCGACTCAAAAAAATCTCCGACTCAAAATTTCCGGGGCGGCAGGTCAGAAATTTTTGGTTCGATTTTTTACTCGAATTAAGTGAATTATTTCAGGCCGATTGCGCAGACAAAAATAAATATCGCAGAGAATTTGAGTTAAAACACAGAAAAATTCGTGTTGCAGCCAATGGAAAAAGAATAAGAAATCGGACTTCTGTGCGTGCAGAAGCCTGATTAACTTTTGGATAAGAATGGCAAAAATGCCGTCTTTTTTTTGTCTCAATTTTTAGTCCGGAAAAATTATTTTTGGCCAAATTCCCCGAATCCCGGATTTTTGCTCTGAAAAATTCTGATTTGCAATTTTCGGCTCGGATAAAAAAATAAAATACTTCCCGGAGAGGGAAGTCCCGGTGTCCTTCAAAATCGGAGGTGTGTTTTGTCGGTCAAATTTCCGAAATTAAATTTTACTTGTTTTTGTTTAGAATAATCAACGCAGCGATAACGCCCGGAATCCATCCGATGCAAGTAAGAATTAAGACAAGAAGGATGGAACCGCAACCCTGATCGAATACAGCAAGTGGCGGGAAAATGATTGATAAAATTACGCGTATTAGTGACATAAAATTTTGATATTTTAATTTGTTTGATTGCAAATATAGCAAAACCTTTCAGTTAACCGAAAACGAGAGGTCAAAACGGTCAAAATCGGGGTATTTTAGGGCTTTTGTTTGCTTTTGAAACCGGATCGTTTCACGTTTTGAAACGAGTCTGACATCTTTATTGTTTCAAGTGGTTGTTTGTCAGTGTTATATGCGATACTTTGCCCTATTTTCCCAGTTGGGTTCAAAGTTCCGGAAATTATGCTAGATTGTAAGCTTTTTTAGATAAGTTTGCTTTTGTAAATCAAAGATAATCAGGACGAAACCATATTTCAAATACCGATGAGCCTTGTTGATAACTTTTCCGATAAAAAATACGGGATTTTGAGAATTTCTATTTGTAAATCTGAAGATATCTGACTAACTTTACAATGTTATTTTGGGGTAGAATTCGTGACTTTTGGAAAACGACTAAAAATGCCCTGCAATGCAATAAAACGAGGAAAGACAATAAAAACGAATCAAAAAACGATAAACAAATGGCAGGAGAAGTTTACCATACACCGGCATTGCTTGCCGAAACAATCGAAGGGTTGAATATTCGACCGGATGGCGTATATGTTGACGTTACTTTTGGCGGTGGAGGTCATTCCCGCGCCATTATGTCCGCTTTGGGAGAGAATGGAAAACTTTATAGTTTCGACCAGGATTTGGATGCTTACGCCAATAGAATTGATGATTCACGATTTACATTTGTACACAGTAACTTCAAATATCTTTCCAACTTCATCAGATTCTACGGCGAGAAAGAAGTGAACGGAATTGTTGCCGACCTCGGCGTATCCTTCCACCATTTTGACGACGAGACCCGCGGATTTTCATTCCGTTTCGACGGTATGCTGGATATGCGCATGAACCGTGACGGTGAAAAATCAGCACGTGAAGTTCTGGCAGAATACAGTGAAGAACAACTTGCCGATGTTTTCTACCTGTACGGAGAATTGAAGAGCGCAAGACGACTTGCTGCTGCAATTGTGAAAGCCCGCAACAACAAACCGCTGGAAAGAGTGGAGGATTTGCTGGCTGTGGTTCGTCCGATGATAAAAGCTGCCCAGGAGAAAAAAGAACTTGCGCAGATTTTCCAAGCGTTGAGAATTGAAGTAAACAACGAAATCGATGTTTTGAAAAGCTTGCTTGTACAGGCTTTGAAAGTTTTGAAACCGGGTGGAAGAATTTCCGTTTTGACTTATCACTCGCTGGAAGACCGTATCGTCAAAAACTTTTTCAAGACAGGAAATATCGAAGGCAAAGTAGAAAAAGATTTCTTCGGAAGGGTGAATACGCCGTTCCGTTTGATTAACAATAAAGTCATCGTTCCGGGAGCCGAAGAGATTGAACGCAATCCGAGATCTAGGAGCGCAAAACTTCGTATCGCGGAAAAACTCGGGACTGAAGAAAAATAACACACGGGAATTTGCGGATGGGAAAGGCTGAAAACAAAAAAGAAGACAACGTCCTGAAGAAAGTGCTTCGAGGGTTCATGAAAGTGCTGCATGGAGAGATTGTATCGTACAAGTTCTTCGTGAAGTACTGGGTCTACTGTTTTATTTTCATGTCAATTTTCATCGTATACATTTCCAGTCGTTACAAGGTGCAGACCCAGATGCAAACCATCGAAAGTTTGAAGAAAGACCTTGCAAATGCCGTAACCGACAAGGTTCGCGTGAGTGCTTTTTACAACTCAAACATTCGCGAGCCCAAAATGAGAGAGAGAGCAGATTCAGCAAGACTGAATTTAATTATGCCGGATCAACCGCCTTATAATTTAACAAAACACTAAGCAATGAAACAGAAAAACAAAATTCATATCATTCTGCGTTATTCGCTGGTCATTGCGTTTACTGTATTCGGTTTTGTGGGGGCGATTTTGTACAACCTTTGGCAAACTACAGTTACAGATGCTGTGCACTGGAACGAGAGGGTGAACAAGTATATGTCCGACACTACCATTGTTGCCCCGGAACGCGGAAATATTTACGCCTCCAACGGAGCGCTGCTTGCCGGAAATCTTGTGATGTACACCGCGCGTCTGGATTTTACGGTTCCGTTTGTTCAGACTCCGGACTCTCTGCGCAAATATATGCCGGCATTATGCGACAGCCTTGCGAAAATGTTTCCGGAAAAATCTGCTGCAAAATGGAAGAAAGATTTCGAGGACAACATGGCGCGCAGCCGAAAAACTGCATGCTTCAGAATCGAGACAAAACTGGATTACCGCGACATTCAACGTATGAAGAATTTTCCAGGTTTCAGTCACAGGAAAGCGAGAAACTTCCTGTATGCGGAGAAGCGTATCGTACGTTCCAAACCTTACGGAAGCATGGCAGCCAGAAGTATCGGCCGCGTTGCTGAAATCGAGAGCCGCGGATGGACTGTTCATGGGGTTTCAGGGCTTGAAAAAGCACTGGACAGTCTGCTGTACGGAGTGCCGGGGCGAGCAAACAAGATTCAGACTACACGAAATATCGTCAGTCACGAGACATTGCCCGCAAAACGGGGCTATGACCTGAAGACAACCATCGATATCGAAATTCAAGATATCGTTGAAGAAGAACTGGCGAAGAACTGCGAGCAGACCCAGCCGGAATGGGCAAGCGCCATCCTGATGGAAGTGGAGACTGGAGAAATCAAAGCGATTTCCAATCTGGAGCGCAGTAAGACTACCGGAAAATATGTTGAGGGCTCCAACCATGCCTTCCTTCGCTACGAGCCGGGATCGGTTATGAAAGCCGTTTCCATGATGGTTGCGCTGGAAGACGGAATCGTCAGCAATCCGAACGAAGTGATTCAAACAGGATTCAGTTTCCCGTATGCTGGCGGCAATCCGATTACCGATGCCCACGGAGCTGCATCCATGACCGTTTCTGAAGTGATTTCCCGCTCGTCAAACATCGGTATGGCGAAAATCATTCTTCGCAAATACGACCGCGACCCGGGAGCTTTCTATTCCCGCTTGAAGGGTATGGGCTTTATGGATCCGATGCATGTAGGAATTGCGGGCGAAACTGTTCCGAGAATTGACAGCCTCGGCAGAAAGAACTGGGATCGTATCGCACTGTCCCGTATGGCTTACGGATATACCACCGAAATTCCGCCGGTCAGCACACTTGCATTCTATAATGCTATTGCCAACGACGGAAAGTATGTGTGTCCGAGACTTTTGAAAGAAATTATGATTGACGGGGAGACAGATTCTGTTATTCCTGTAAAATATATCCGTGAAAGAATCTGTTCCGAAGTGAATGCACGCAAACTGCAGAATATGCTTTACAATGTCGTTTGGGGTGACCACGGAACAGGAAGATTTCTTCGCAACGACAAAGTGCACATCTCCGGCAAGACAGGAACCTGCAACATCCTTGTCAACGGCCGATATGTCCGAGGTGTCAACCGTACCGCATTCTGCGGATATTTCCCGTCGGAGAAGCCGAAATACACTTGTATGGTGCTGATGAGCCGTGCCAACTGCGGAGCCGGCAGATCCAGCGGCGGCGTGCTGAAAGAGGTCGCTCTAAAACTTTATGCAAGAGGAATGCTCGACAATATCTCTGATTTTCGCAAAGACTACGCCAGTGACAGCAAAGGCGTGAAAACCGGAATCATGTATGCCACTCCGGGCAACAAGGGGATGAAAGAGCAGAAAGAGAATATGAATATCCGCGATGTCAAGGTATTCAAACAGCCACAGACCGTACAGCACGGTACTGTTCCATCCGTAATCGGTTATGGATTAAGAGATGCGCTGGCGATACTTGAACGTGCGGGATTGAACGTCGATTTCAAAGGCAAGGGCTATGTGTGCGGACAAAGCATCGCACCGGGTTCCGAACTGAGAAGAGGCTCGACTATTGAACTGAAATTAGAAATATAAATCGAAATGAAAACGGTTAAAGAACTGATAGAATCGATAAAGACTGTAGAAATTCACGGTGATGCAACTATTTCCGTAAGCGGGATAGAAAGCGATTCACGCAAAATTGAGGATGGTTATCTGTTTGTTGCGGTCGTTGGAACAACAGTTGACGGTCATCTCTATATTGACGATGTTGTCGCTAAAGGTGCGAAAGCAATCGTTTGCGAAAAATTGCCGGAAAATCTTGCGGAAGGCGTCTGCTACGTGGTGGTGAAAAGCAGTGCATCGGCACTGGGATTCATAGCCTCCGAATGGTACGGCCGTCCGTCTGAAGAACTGATCCTTGTCGGTGTTACAGGAACCAACGGCAAGACCACTACAGCTACTTTGTTGTACGAAATGGTGCGTCTGTCCGGTTTTAGTGCGGGACTTCTTTCAACCGTATGCAACTATATTGACAACGAAGCCGTTGAGGCGAAACAAACAACCCCGGATCAAATTACCATCAACAAACTGCTTCGCAGAATGGTGGATGCCGGCTGCCGTTATGCATTTATGGAAGTCAGCAGCCATGCTGCCGACCAGTGCCGTATTGATGGCTTGAAATTCAAGGGCGGTGTGTTTACAAACCTGACCAGAGACCATCTCGACTATCACAAGACAGTCGAAAACTATATGAAAGCCAAGAAACGTTTCTTCGACCTGCTGCCGAAGGATGCGTTTGCACTGGTAAATATCGATGACAAAGCGGGTAAAGTGATGCTGCAGAATACCAAAGCGAAAAAACTGGGTTATTCTATGCGCGAGCTTGCCGAATTTGTCGGAAAAATCATCGAGAGCCGTCTGGACGGAACAACACTTGAAGTCAACCGCAGAGAGGTTGAAGTGCTGTTTACCGGCGGTTTCAATGCTTATAATCTGCTTGCCGTATACGGAGTTTCCGTATCCATAGGTTTTGATAAAGAAAAGGTGCTTGTGAACATGAGCCGTCTTGTTCCTGTTGCAGGTCGTTTTCAGACACTGCATTCTCCGAAAGGCTATACCGCAATTGTGGACTATGCCCATACTCCGGATGCGCTGGTAAATGTGCTGGATTCCATCCGTGAGATTGTCGGCGCAAAAGGAACCGTGATTACTGTTGTCGGTGCCGGTGGCAACCGTGACAAGGGAAAACGCCCGATTATGGCAAAAGAAGCCGCACGCAGAAGCGACAAAGTGATTCTGACCAGCGATAACCCGCGTTTTGAAAAGCCGGAAGATATCCTTGACGATATGGCTGCCGGACTTGATGCGGAATATGCCGCAAAAACACTGCGCATTACCGACCGCCGCGAAGCGATTCGTACCGCAACCCAGTTTGCATACCCGGGCGACGTTGTGCTGATTGCCGGAAAAGGTCACGAAAACTATCAGGAAATCGAAGGTGTGAAACACCATTTCGACGATCGTGAAGAGGTTGAAAAGATATTTGAAACTGAAAAATAAAAACTAATATACGAAACAAACGAAATGTTATACTCACTTGTAGAATATTTGGAAAAATTTGATATTCCGGGGCTGCGGTTGATGGACTACATCACCTTCCGTGCCGGAGTAGTGCTTATCCTGTCAATTTTTATCGCCACTGTTATCGGCCGCAAAATCATAGACCGTCTGCAGTTGATGCAGGTCGGCGAAATTGTCCGCGAACTTGGTCTTGAAGGTCAGATGAGCAAGAAAGGTACTCCTACAATGGGTGGTATCATCATCATTATCTCCATTCTTGTTCCGTGTCTGCTTTTCGGCAAGCTAGACAACGTCTATATGGTTCTAATGATTGTATCCACCCTGTGGCTGGGCGCTCTGGGATTTGCAGACGACTATATCAAGGTTGCACACCACGACAAAGACGGTTTGAAAGGCAAATTCAAAATCGTTGGTCAGATAGGTCTTGGTCTTATCGTCGGATTGACCATGTATTTGAGTCCGGATATCGTGATGCGCGAGAATGTTGAGGTGGTGAACAATATCAGCAACGAAATTGAGGTGGTTCACAAAACTGAAGACATCAAATCCACACAGACAACAATTCCGTTCGTAAAGAACAACAACTTCGATTATGCTGACCTTACACAGTGGATGGGGGAACACGCTCAGACAGGCGGCTGGATAGTGTTTATTCTGGTAACAATATTCGTGGTTACCGCAGTGTCAAACGGTGCGAATCTTACCGATGGTCTTGATGGTCTTGCGACGGGAACGTCTGCCATTATAGGTCTTGCGTTGGCGATTATGTGCTACCTTGGAGGTCACGTCGTTTATTCCGGATATCTGAACATCATGTACATCCCAGGAAGTGAGGAACTGGTAGTATACGCAGCCGCATTTATCGGTGCGCTTATCGGGTTTCTGTGGTACAATTCTTATCCTGCACAGGTGTTCATGGGCGATACCGGCAGTCTGACGCTGGGCGGTATCATCGCCGTGTTTGCGATTCTGATCCGCAAGGAATTGCTTGTCCCGATTCTGTGTGCCATCTTTTTCATCGAAGATTTGTCTGTGATTATCCAGGTGGTATACTTCAAATACACCAAAAAGAAATACGGAGAAGGGCGTCGCGTGTTCAAAATGACACCGCTACACCACCATTTTCAGAAACCGGGAAACAGCGGCATCAATGCCATTATACAGCGTCCGCTGGCAGTTATTCCGGAACCTAAAATCGTAATGAGATTCTTTATTATAGCAATCTTTCTTGCGGTGATTACATTTGTGACTTTGAAAATCAGATAAAAAATATACAAATAGTTTGCGCTTATGGAAGCAAAGAAACGTATCGTAGTATTGGGCGGCGGAGAAAGCGGTGTTGGTGCTGCAGTTCTTGCCCAGAAGAAAGGTTTTGACGTATGGTTGTCAGATTCCGGCAAAATCAAACCGAAATACAAAGCCATGCTGGACGAATACGGTATCAAATGGGAGGAATCCCGTCATACTGAGTCCGAAATCCTGTGTGCCGATGAGGTTGTAAAAAGCCCGGGAATTCCGCTTGCGGCACCGATTGTCCAGAAAATCAGATCCAAGAATATTCCGGTAATATCGGAAATTGAATTCGGAGGGCGCTATACCGATGCAAAGATGGTTTGTATTACCGGAAGCAACGGTAAAACAACCACAACAATGCTAACCTACCACATCTTGAAAGCTGCAGGCATCAACGTTGGTCTTGCCGGAAATGTGGGCAAGAGTCTTGCTTTTCAGGTGGCAAACGAACATCATGACGTATATGTTATCGAACTGAGCAGTTTTCAGTTGGACAATATGTATGATTTCAAGGCAAACGTAGCCGTAATCATGAATATTACACCCGACCATCTTGACCGTTATGACTACAAGATGGAAAACTATATTAACGCAAAATTCAGAATTTTGCAGAACCAGACAGAAAGCGATGCATTCATTTACTGGAGCGAAGACCCTGTTATTAAGAAACAGATGGAACATATCCAGACCGCATCCCGACTGCTTCCTTTCGCCAACGAACCTCTTCCGGGTGCGGGAGCATATATTGACGGGAACAACATTGTCTTCAACAACCAAGGCGACAGTTTGGTTATTCCGACAGAAGAGTTGTCTTTGAAAGGCCGCCACAATATGTACAACTCCATGGCTGCCGGTTTGTCCGCATTGTTGCTGGACATCCGCAAGGACGTTATCCGTGAGGCGCTTTCCGACTTCGAGGCTGTCGAACACCGTCTTGAATACGTCAAAACCATTGCAGGCGTACGTTATGTGAACGATTCCAAGGCTACCAATGTCAATTCCACATGGTATGCGCTGGAAAGTATGACAACTCCGGTGGTGCTTATCCTTGGAGGTAAGGACAAGGGAAACGACTATAGTGAAATTGAAGAATTTGTGAAGAAGAAAGTTAAAGCTATTGTCTGCATGGGTACAGACAACGAAAAACTGATGAAATTCTTTTCAGGAAAGGTTGCAAACATTGCAGATACACACAACATTGAGGATGCTGTGAAAACAGCCGCATCTTTTGCAGCGGACGGTGATACCGTTCTGCTTTCTCCGTGCTGTGCAAGTTTTGACCTGTTCAAGAGCTACGAGGACAGGGGCGAACAGTTTAAGAATCAGGTAAACAACATTAAATAAACTGGAATAATTATTCTAACGACTATGGAAGAAAACAGAAACACATCGGCCGGGTCTTATGGAGAAGTTCAGACTCCTGCCGTACAGGAAAAGAGAAAAGGAGACCCCTTTTTATGGGGCATTTACATTTTACTCTGCCTCTTCTCGCTCTTGATTACCTATGATGCTTCAAGCCGCGTGGTGTCAAGCTCAAACATTTACGGCCCGCTGATCAAGCATGCCTCATTCCTTGGCACGGGTGCTCTGATCGTGCTGTTTTTGCAGCGTATTGACTACCAAAAATTTATCCGCTGGATTCCGGTATTCGGAATCGTCACACTGCTGATGCTGGGGTACGTGGAGATGTTTGGCGAGGTGATTAACGGAGCCCAGCGAAACATTTCGTTTCTGGGTATCTCCATCCAGCCCGCCGAGATGGCAAAACTCGGCGTGGTACTGTTTTTGGCATGGATTATGGCCAAGAACCAGATGGAAAAAGGATTGACAAACCTGGGTGTATGGCTGAGTCTGGCGGTGATTGCTGTGTTCGGAGTATTCATTCTCCAGCAGGGGTTGACCAACACCATTCTTTTGATGGCTATCAGCGCATCCATGTTCGTGATTTGCGGAACCCAGTGGAAGAAAATCGGGCTCTTATTTCTCGGCTTCGTGGTTATCGTGGTATTGTTCATCGGTATACAGATGGCGCTTTCCAAGAATGAAGCCGGCGAGGGTATGAGCCGCTGGGATACTTGGATGGCACGTATCGACCGTCACGGAAGCGAAGTCGAACTGTACGATCAGAAGATGGACGGCAAAAACAACCAGGAGATATTTGCCCGCATGGCGCAGGCTCACGGCGGTATTACCGGCGTGGGAATCGGCAATTCACGTGAATGCAGCCGTCTGCCGCTGGCATTTTCCGACTATATTTATTCAATCGTGGTGGAAGATACCGGATTTGTCGGAGGTACCATACTGATATTCCTGTATCTGCTGCTGTTTGCAAGGGCGGGAAATATCGCGCTCAAGTGCAAGCGGGCGTTCCCCGCACTACTCGTTATCGGAATGGCGGTGCTGATAGTGTATCAGGCGCTCTTCCACATAGCGATAAACGTAGGGGTGTTTCCTGTATCCGGTCAGCCTTTGCCGCTGATTTCGATGGGAGGAACCTCGATACTGATGATGTCCGCGGCGTTCGGAATCATGCTCAGCGTAAGCCGCAGCGCGAGAAAAACGTCCGACAAGAAGGCATCGCTTAATGAAGAACTTGAATCTCTGCCCGAAAGTATGCAGGGTGAAAACCGAGGGCAGATGTAAACCAATAAATAAAATGAGCAAAACTCAAAAATACAACGTCCTTATAAGTGGAGGGGGTACGGGAGGTCACATTTTCCCGGCTCTCTCCATTGCCGGTGAAATAAAGAGACGTTATCCGGACACCGAATTCCTGTTTGCAGGCGCAATCGGAAGAATGGAGATGGAGAAAGTTCCGGCTGCCGGATACAAGATTGTCGGACTGCCTGTAATGGGCTTCGACAGAAAGCATCTTTTCAGAAATTTCAAAGTGCTTTATCATCTGATGAAGAGCATGAGAATGGCGAAAACGATTATCAAAGATTTTCGTCCTGATATCGCCATCGGCGTCGGCGGATATGTCAGCGGTCCCGTTCTTAAAACCGCACAAAAGGCCGGAATCCCGACTTTGATACAGGAGCAGAACTCTTATGCCGGCGTGACCAACAAGATGCTTGCAGAGCGCGCAAACTGCATCTGCGTGGCATACGAAGGCATGGAGCGTTTCTTTCCGAAAGAATCCATCGTGCTGACCGGTAATCCTGTCCGCCGCAACCTTTCGGAATGCAGACTGACACCGCAGGAAGCCCGTAAAGAACTCGGTCTGGATCCTGAAAAGCCTACCGTACTCGTTGTCGGTGGCAGCCTTGGTGCAAGAACCGTCAACCAGAGCATCGGCGGAGGTCTTGAAAAGATTAAAAACAGCGGCATCCAGGTCGTATGGCAAACCGGGAAACAGGGCGATGAGTACGCTCAAGGCCTGCTGGCTGAAAATCCGGTGGCAAACGTGCGCCAGACTGCATTTATCGCCAATATGGACGTGGCATACCGTGCTGCGGACCTTGTTGTTTCCCGTGCGGGAGCAAGTTCCATTTCCGAACTTCAGCTGCTCGGCAAACCGGCAATTCTGATACCTTCGCCGAACGTGGCGGAAGACCATCAGACACACAATGCGATGGCACTGGTGAACAAAAACGCGGCAATACTTGTAACAGATATGGAGGCCCGCGAGATTCTGGTCGACAGAATGCTCGAAACCGCCGCAGATGGGGAAAAACTGCAGTCACTATCCGAAAATATCGTCAAAATGGCGTTGCGAGATGCGGACAAAGTGATTGTGGACCATGTAGAAAAGCTAATCAAGAACAAATAAGATGAAAGATTTCAAATCAATATATTTTGTAGGTGCGGGCGGCATCGGAATGGCTGCTCTGGAACGCTATTATTTGTCAAAAGGCATCAAAGTAGCAGGTTATGACAAAACCGCAACCGCACTGACCGACGCTCTGATAAAAGAGGGTGTGGAAATCTCTTTCGACGAAAGCGTCGAAGCGATTCCGGACTACTGCAAGGACAAAAACGAAACACTTGTGGTCTATACACCGGCAATTCCGGCAGCGCACAAAGGTTTGACCTTCTTCCGCGAGAACGGTTTCAACATTATGAAACGCGCCCAGCTGCTGGGTTTGATTACCCGCGACAGCAAAGGTCTTTGTTTCTCCGGAACACATGGAAAAACCACCACTTCCAGCATGGCGGCACATATTCTGAACTGCTCTAAAATCGGCTGCAACGCCTTCCTCGGCGGTGTGCTTCGCAACTACAACAGCAATCTGCTGCTGAGCAAGGACAGTTCGTATTCTGTGATTGAAGCCGATGAATTCGACCGTTCTTTCCACCATTTGAGTCCGTATATCGCCGTTGTTACCGCAACCGACCCGGATCATCTGGATATCTACGGCACAGAAGAGGCTTATCTGGAAAGTTTCGCGCACTTTACAGAACTAATCCGTCCCGGTGGCGCACTGATTGTGCATACCGGTCTGAAACTTGTTCCGCGTCAGAACGATGAGGTGAAACTGTACACCTACAGCCGTGACGAGGGCGATTTCCATGCAGAAAACATCCGCCACGAAGAGGGTGAAATCTATTTCGATTTCGTGTCTCCGGAAGGAGTAATCAGAGATATAAAACTCGGCGTTCCGGTAGATATCAATATCGAAAACGCGGTTGCCGCACTTGCCGTATGTTCTATGGCGGGAGCGGAACCTGAAGTGATGAAAGAGGCCGTAGGCACTTATCTGGGAGCAAAACGCCGCTTTGAATTCTGGTTGAAACAGCCGGGTGCGAATGGAAAAGTGGTGATTGATGACTATGCACACCATCCTGATGAACTGAAAGCCAGCATCCGTTCCGTCAAAGCGATATATCCGAACCGAAAACTGACCGTAGCGTTCCAGCCGCACCTGTACACCCGTACCCGCGACTTCGCTACGCAGTTTGCAGAGGCGCTTTCTCTTGCCGATGAGGTCGTATTACTGGATATCTATCCTGCACGCGAACTTCCGATTCCGGGAGTGACCAGCGAAATCATTTTCAAGGATATAAAATGCAATAATAAAGTGCGTTGCGAAAAATCCCGGTTGACAAATACACTGAAAAATATTAATTTTGAAGTTTTGTTAACCGTCGGAGCCGGAGATATCTGCAATTATCTTCCGGAAATTTGTGAATCGATAAAATAACAGGGATTTGAAAAAGATATTAATCGCCATATTGAAATATACAGTCCTCGTGCTGCTGCTAGGAGGGCTCGGTTTCGGTATTTTCTGGTCGAATCTACAGGCTCGTGAGGAGGTTTGCGCCGGAATGGAGATTAAAATCGTGAAAAACGATTCCGTCGAATTTATCACCCGCAAAGTGGTGGCGGAAGAACTTGCCTCTATCGGAATAGAAGTAAAAGGCAAACTCCTGAAGGATATCAACACCGAGGAAATTGAGAATATTCTGAAAGAATACGACTATGTCGAAAATGCCGAAGTGGGTATTATGACTGACAGAAAAGTGCATGTAGAGGTGCAGCAGCTTGTTCCGATTATGCGAATGTTTAACATATACGGGGATTCGTATTATGTGAACGCCGTCGGAAAGAAGATGAAAACCGAAGCCAGATACAGTATGGACGTGCCGGTGATTACGGGCAATTTCAAAGAAATAGGCCCGACAGCCGAAGCGATGATTCCGATGGTGAAATATATCACCGCAAGACCAGATTTGGCAAGATATGTGACTATACTTGATGTCCAAAACCTAAAAAATGTATATATTTACCCGAATATTCGCGGACATGTGGTAAATTTCGGTTCACCGGACGATTTTGACAATAAATTCGCCAAACTGAAACAGATGTACGACGAAGTTATTCCGGTAAAAGGGTGGTGGATGTATGATACCATTTCCGTGAAGTGGAGACATCAGATTGTAGCGTCCCGCCGAAACAAACGCCTTCCGAAAGAGGTTCAGTATATCCCTGAGGAAGATGAAGTTGCTCCGGACATATCTACCATGACTGTCAAACCGCTTGATGCCGCCACCGTACAGGCAGACATCAACCGCGCCGAAGCTGCCGGCAAGAAGGCGGAACAGCAGCAGGCGGCACCGGTAAAAGCCGTAGAACCTGTACAGAAAGCTGTACAGTCTGCACCGCAGCCGGAGCCGAAAACAGAAAAACAGCGGTCCGGAAATTCCGAACACCGGAAACCGGGTGACGTATGGAAAAACTGAAATATTAACCTGAGAAAAATAAAAAACAATATATATGGATAACAAACAATATATAATTGCCATTGAAGTCGGAAGTTCCAAAATAACAGGAGCGTTGGCAGAAAAAACATCCACCGGCCTTATCACTTTCGAGGCTTTGGAAGAGGAACGAATGACCGATATCGTTCGTTACGGCTGCATTAAAAATGTGGACGAAACCTCCAACCGTATTCACAGCATCATCAAAAAACTTGAAGCGAGATCCGTGCTTGGCGGCCGCAAAATCAAACATGTTTTTGTAGGCATCGGCGGTCATTCTGTAAAAGCTATCAAGAAAACTGTAGTGCGTGATTATGCTGAAGATACCACTGTTACAGCCGATTTGTTGAGAGCAATGGAAAAACAGGCTCGCAACGAAGTGCTTGAAGGTTATGAAATTCTTGACGTTGTTCCGGAACAGATTGAAGTGGACAAGACTCTTATCAAGAATCCTGTCGGCATGATTGGAAAGAACATCACTATAAAATATAATCTTGTAATCGGCCGAGAGCAGTTGAGAGCCAATCTGAAACGGGTGCTTGTCGACCATCTTCAGTTGGACGTTTCCGGATATCAGGTGACAGCGTTGAGCATTGCCGATCAAGTGCTTACCGAAGATGAACGCCAGCTGGGATGTATGCTTGTAGATTTCGGAGCCGAAACAATTACAGTATCCATCTATAAAGACAAATATCTGGCATATCTGTTTACATTGCCGATGGGTTCACGCAATATTACACGTGACATCACTTCTTTGAAAATTGTTGAAGAAGTTGCAGAATCTATCAAGAAAACAGCCGGTAACGCTATCAAACCGGATTCCAAAGACGATTTGAAGATTGAAGGCGTCAACTATCTTGAAGCTGAAAACTATATCATTGCCCGCAGCAATGAAATTGTGGCAAATATCATAGCACAGTTTGAATATGCACATCTGAATATCAGTGATATTCCTAAAGGAATCGTGGTTGTCGGCGGCGGTGCAAACCTGAACGGTTTTATCGAATTGTTGAGCAATCAGGCAAATATTGAAGTCCGCAAAGGTATTCCTTCCGAAGGAGTCAATTTGATTGAAAAGAAGGCGAACAGTCTTGAATATGTTTCTATCGTATCCCTTGTGGCATCTGCTGCAGAATTTGTAAACCCGGGATTCTCTTGCTGCACAGCGCTGCCGAATGCAGGAGCCGGCGGATTATTCGTTGAAGAAGGGCAGAAGCCGGAAGAAGCGAACCCTGAAGAACGGCAGCCGGATGAATCTAAGAGCCCCAAGAAACCGAAGGAAAAGAAACCAAACAGATTCACAAGTCTTTTTGGCAGAATGCGCAAGAGTGCGGAATCTTTTGCTGAGAACATCTTCACAGACGGAGATTCCGATGATGATGACGATGAAGAAGTAAAATAAGCAGAAAAATAAGAACCTACAGAAAAAATATCGAATAATATGTGCGATTTGACAATAGAAGACCAGTTGGGCAATTCCCTGCCTGATGTGGAAGAAAACAGAAATGAAATCAAGGTAATCGGCGTCGGCGGTGGCGGAAACAACGCTATCAATCACATGTACCGACAGAATATCTCCGGCGTTTCATTTGTTGTCTGCAACACTGATGCCCAGGCGCTGATGGCATCTCCGGTTCCGGAAAAAGTGCTTATCGGCCCTACCGTAACCAAGGGACGCGGAGCCGGCAATGATCCTTCCAAAGCGAAAGCCGCAGCGGAAGAGAGTGAAGCGGAAATTGCAAAACTTTTCGACAATGATACCCAGATGGTGTTTATCACAGCTGGAATGGGCGGTGGTACAGGTACCGGTGCAGCTCCGGTAGTTGCCCGTATTGCCAAGGAAAAAGGCGTACTGACTATCGGTATCGTAACTATTCCGTTCCTTTTCGAAGGTGAAAAGAAGATTTTGAAAGCGCTGTCAGGAGCCGACGAGATGAGCCAGTATGTAGATGCTTTGCTTATCGTGAATAACGAACGCTTGACAGACATTTACAAAGATATAGAGTTTACAGAGGCATTTGCCAAGGCGGATGATACATTGACAACCGCAGCAAGCAGTATCAGTGAACTGATTACTTGCGACGGTTACATCAACCTTGACTTCAATGACGTGAACACTACATTGCGCAATGGCGGTGTGGCAATCATAAGCAGCGGTTACGGTGAAGGTGAAAACCGTGTTACAAAGGCTATCAATGACGCTTTGAACTCTCCGTTACTGAAAAACCGCGATGTGGAAGGCAGCAAGCACATTTTGTTCAACATCTACTTTTCAAGAAAAGCCCAGCAGAAGTTTGTTATGGATGAAACCAACGAACTGACTGATTTTATGGCAAAATTCGCACCGGAAGTTGACGTTATCTGGGGTGTCGCATTCGACGATTCTCTGGAAGACAAAGTGAAAATTACCATTCTTGCATCAGGGTTCGAAGTTTCTTTGTCCAAGGAGCACGTTATCCGTAAACAGGGAACACAGAACAATGAAAGAAAAGCTGTAGCAATAAGGAAACCAGACGAAATCAAGCTTGAAGAAGAGAAGAATGGGGAAGTATCTAATGCGGAACGACTTAAACGGGAATATGGTTCTGAAAAGATTACTCAGAGAACGCAGGATATCGCTCGCGCTCGTTATGTCGTTTTGACTCCGGAACAGGTCGAAAACGACGAAATTATCGCAATTTTCGAGAAAAATCCGACCTATAATCGAGACAATAAGGTGAAGGAAGCTATTCGCCTTGCTTCTGAAGAAGCCTCTGAAGAACCGGCAAGCCCTCGCAGACCTGACGGCTCTATGGAAACTATCAGCTTCGGATAATCAGATTTCTAACTTAAAACAGAAAAATATGAACAAATTCGTTGCTTTGCTATGTGTGCTGCCGATGCTGTTGCTGGCGGCATGCGCTCCAAAATCTGCAGAAAACAAAGCCGCGGCTGATGTTGTGGAATCTGCTGAAATGGAGGAACAGGATGTACCCTACAGCATAGCAAAACGCTATTTTGTGAAGAATACCGTCGGAGAGTTCAATATAAACCGCATTGCGGACAAAGAAACTTTCGAACAGTATTTCGGAATGGCGGCTGTGATGGGCAGGGACGGACTACCGACTACCATTGACTTTGAACAGGAATTTGTAATTCCGGTAGTGCTTCCGGAAACCGGCTACGAACTGTCTATTGTTCCGGTTTCCCTGAGAAACAACGGTCGCGGCGAGTTGCTTTTCAACTGCCGTGTCGACACTTTGCGTGAATTATCCTATACCATAAGACCGCTTTTGCTTACCATTGTGAGCAAGAGTTTCGACACCGATAATGTTGTAGTTGAGATAGATTAACCGCAAATTCATAAAAATAACCGGCAAAAAAATTATTTTAATGAAAAAAATTATTTTAATTGTTTTGTTTGTAACAATTAATTCTGTCGTTGCGTACTGTCGAAGTAATGACAATCCGGTACAGATGATGGAAGGAGAAGTCAGAGTCGGATTTACAACACCGCTTGGCGGTTATCACACAGGCAAATCCCGGATAAGTTTTTCATTGGGTTTGGAGGGAAGATATAATTTCAAGGGAACTCCATGGGATTGCGGTCTTATGCTTGATTTGTCAACAGCACGACGCGGGTACAGTCATCTTTATGAAGACGGTAACGACCGCTGGCAGAACAACCGTACGCTGGCACTTGCTTTAACAGGCGATTATAATTTTCTTCAGGGAAAAAAAGTAAACCCTTTTGTCGGAACCGGAATCGGCGTTGCATTCAATGATGTTGTCGGTGACGAATACTTCCCCTCCAAAGGAACATCAGTGTATTTCGCTCCGCGTGCAGGTGTAGAATTCTTTCATCATGTACGTATTTCCGCCCAATTTAATATATGCCGAAAAGGGTACAATAACATGAGCGTCAATTTGAGCTTTGTACTTGGCGGCCGACCTAAAAAAACAAAATAAGCAATTGAGCAAATGAGCAAAAGTCCGGCAATCATAGCAGCACTGATATTGTTTTGTGCGAACTTTGTTTCCGCTCAAGATTCCAGATCCGTTTTTACTGCAGATTTATACGGCGGAATATATTTGAACAACGAGCAGGCGTGGCAGATTGAACCGTCGGTAAGCTGGAATTTCCACAAGTATTTCGGCATGTCATTCGGCGTGGAGATTACACGACAATACAACCAGCCGGGGCGGCAGACCGTTATCGGCGGGCACGAAGCCGAACTTGTCGACAATGAAAAAGATATCGGATGGGTGATTTTCAAACCGTCTTTCACCGTCAAAACGCCTGCAATATGGAAAAATCAGGACAACAGCTGCCGGCTTTGGGCCCAGATTGAGCCGGGGATAAGTCTGGCATGTCCTTTCCGGAACTCTCTGACCTACGAAATCAAGAATGTTTCGGGCGGAGTCGGGCAGACTGTCGATTATCGCAGATTTCCCAACAAAGACCTTCGGTGGTTTTACTGGAATGCAAGGGCTTCCGTCTGCTTTTCCGTCGACCGTATTGTGCTCGGAACAGGATATTATATCTCAAATTTAGACTATTATTCAGGGAGAAGAAATGTTGTACAGGAAAACGGAGTGAAATTCCATGTACCGAAGAAGGAACTCAGCCACAGCATATTTCTGTCCGTCGGTTATGTATTATAATTCCTTCAGGAATCGGAAATTGCAGGCGGTTGCCAGTCTTTCCTTGAGTCTGATAACAAATAAATAACATAGAGGCAGATATTTAAACAGCCTCATAATCTAAAATTTATGATATGAAAAATTTACTATTGTTGTTTGCCGTGCTTGCAGCCGGAGCGTTTGTAGCAGTGTCCTGCAGCACAAAAAAATCTGAAAAGCTTGCGGCTGATTCCACAATGACACAGGTCATTCATCCGGAATGGACTCGTAACGCAGTGATTTACGAAGTAAATCTTCGCCAATACACACCGGAAGGAACTATCAAAGCCTTTGCAGAACATCTCCCGAGACTTAAAGAACTTGGAGTCGACGTGCTTTGGTTCATGCCGGTACATCCGATTTCGGAACTGAACAGAAAAGGTACTCTCGGCAGTTATTACGCCGTTAAAAACTACACCGACGTAAACCCTGAATTCGGCACACTGGACGATTTCAAGGCTTTGGTAAAACAAATTCACGAACTAGGCATGAAGGTTGTTATCGACTGGGTTCCGAACCACAGCGGCTGCGACAATGCTTGGGTAATCGAGCATCCTGATTGGTACGAAAAGAACGAAGAAGGCAAAATGTTCGGTCCATACGACTGGACCGACGTTTATTCTTTCGATTACAACAATCCTGAAATGCGCAGGGCAATGGACGACGCGTTCAAATTCTGGCTGACAGAAGTTGACGTTGACGGTTTCCGCTGCGACGTTGCAGGTGAAGTTCCGACCGATTACTGGGATGCTTTGCGCCCTCAGCTGGATTCCATCAAACCGGTATTCATGCTTGCGGAAGCATCCAAACCGGAATTGAGCTACAAAGCTTTCGACATGAGCTACAACTGGCCGTTGAAGGATTTGATGAACGCCATTTCCAAAACATCAGGCGCGAACCCGTATGCCGTGAAGAAAAACCAGAAACTTCCGGTTAAAAACGCCCTTGCCATCGATACATTGCTGGCAGAACAGGCGGAAACATACGCAGGTGACACCTACATGATGAATATGATTACCAACCATGACCTGAACTCATGGGAAGGTACTGAATTCGACCGCTATTCCGACGGAGTGGAAGCCGTAGCAGTGCTTTCTTACACATTGCCGGGCATGCCGTTGATTTATACCGGTCAGGAAGTCGGTTTCAACCACGCATTCGAATTCTTCGAAAAAGACAAATCCCCGAAATGGGAAGCAAACGAATACACTTCATTCTACAAAACTTTGAATGAACTGAAACACAATACCACCGCGATGAGAGCAGGTATCAAAGGTGCGCCGATGGTTCGCTACGCTACCAAAGCTCCGAATGCCTACGTATTCTCCCGTACAGACGAGAACGGAGGCGTTATCGTAATGGCCAACCTGAGCGGCGAAGAACTTGATCTGGATTATATCAAGGACTCTCCGGAAGCTGCAGTTACCGTAAACGTGTTTACAGGCAAAACAGAGCAGCTGCCGCAGGCTCTTGCACCGTGGGAGTATAAAGTGTATACCGTAAAATAAAAGTCCGTTACAGACGAAACAAACCGATACCGGCAGGGCATTGCGCTCTGCCGGTTTTTTTATCCTCTGAGAGCATTGATTTGTGCAAGGGTGGGGAATCCCGGCTGCTCCAGCGCCTGCACCGCCACCGGATTGGCGGTTCCCGAGCGGGTGAGCGGGCAGTATTGCAGACGCGCCATGAACGAGTCCGGCTTTTCGAATACCGTAAGCAGGCGGTCCCACGACCTCATTTTCCATTCTACCGGCCGCACGACATTGTTCGGCAGCGTTACGTACACTACGCCATTTTCAGATATCTCGGTTGGCAGATCGGACGCGACGTCCTCCTGCGGCAGAAAACATGCCTCCTCGAATGCGAGAGCGTGGGCGTACCATTCCCGGATTTTAAGTTTTAGATAATTGTCGATGTTGTAGCCGTCGGAGCGTTCCACAATGCAGTTTCGTGCCGCAGGGTGCAGACGCATGCGCTGTTTCCAGATATTCAGCATGTCGTCCTCCAGAATGGTGATGATTTTCTGGTTGTAAAGTGAATTTTCGTTGTGTGTTTCCATAAATTTGATGTGCTGTTGGTCTGTTGCAAAAGGAGAATCCCGACCTTCTCCGTCTGCAAAATTAGGGATGCGGAGCATTCTTTTCCGCGAAAATGCTCATACGGTAAATTTTTTAGAGTAAAGAGGAATATTATCTGCAGTGTTCTTTTTGAAGGAGGCTCATTTTCTGGGTACGAAAAGAATGTGAAATGAAGTAAGTGGAATAATTGTTCTTTTTAACAGAAATCGCATCGGCGTTTTTTTCTTTAAAATCCGCTTGTAAAAACGTCCGTATAAAAGAAATGGTTGTCTCCCGACAACCAATCTATTAACCTTAAATCTAATACCATGAAAAACACGATACAAAGGTAAGAGTTTTTGCGTTATACAACACGTTTCGGACAAGAAAAATGCGATAAATTAAGACTATTTAAGGATTGGTATCATAAATTTAAAATTATGTTTAGCGCGGTTGAATACTGTTAATATCTTCTTAGAACCGTAAAAACACGTTTTGTAGTATGCTGTAGATGCGAATATGAAAAAATGTTTAATTTTGCAATAGGAAAATACGAGGAGAAAAAATGTAAAATAGACCAAAAAACGTGCAACATGAAAATTTTGTGATAAATCCCGAATAATGCAGATTGCAGCTTCTCCTCTGAACCGTTAGCCGGAAATACGCAACTGCCTGAATCAACGCATTAAGTAAAAAAATTTGCGGGTTAAAACAATTTGATTAAAATTTATGCAATCTCCGTTCATTTGTGCTATCTTTGTGATTTGATAAAAGAAAATATATAACAACACTATAAACGGGAGGAAAATTATGAATTTGTTCGACCAGATTAGCAGCGATATCAAAGCTGCAATGCTTGCAAGAGAAAAAGTAAGACTTGAAACTCTTCGCGGCATCAAAAAAGAATTCCTTGAAGCCAAAACAGCAAAAGGAAGCGACGGCGAATTGACCGACGAAACTGCAATGAAAATCCTTGTAAAAATGGAAAAACAGCGCAAAGAAAGCGCAAGAATCTACTCGGAACAGAACCGTCCGGATCTTGCAGAAAACGAACTTGCCGAAGCAGCGGTTATCTCGGAATACCTTCCGAAACAGATGACAGAAGAAGAACTTGTCGCAGCATTGAAAGAAATCATCGCACAGGTAGGAGCGACATCTGCAAAAGATATGGGAAAAGTGATGGGAGTTGCATCAAAACAGCTTGCCGGAAAAGCCGACGGCCGCGCAATTTCCACAAAAGTGAAAGAATTGCTTGCGTAAGCATCAGACAATAATCAGAGAATAATAAAAAATACAATACTTGTAATGTTAACATTAGCATTAATCAAAGAAGATCCCGAAGACGTCATCCGTCGTCTTGCCATCAAACATTTTGACGGCAGGGAACCAATCAACAAAGTTCTTGAACTTGACAAAGAACGCCGTGCAGCTCAAACAGAATTTGATGCCAACGCATCAGAACTTAAAAAAATGGCAGCTTCTATCGGCGCATTGATGAAAGAAGGAAAAAAAGAAGAGGCTGAAGGTGTAAAGAAAAACGTAGCAAGTTTGAAAGAAACAAACAAAGCTATTGAAGACCGTTTGCACGCTGCAGAACAGGAAATGACAGATATTCTACTAACAATTCCCAATGTACCGTGCGCAATGGTCCCGGAAGGTCGTACAGCGGAAGACAATGTTGTTGAAAAAACTGGCGGTCCGATGCCGGAACTTTCTGAAGAAGCGCTTCCTCACTGGGAACTTGCAAAAAAATACAATTTGATTGACTTCGAACTTGGAGTGAAGATTACAGGCGCAGGATTCCCGCTTTATATCGGAAAAGGTGCAAAATTGCAGCGCGCTCTAATCCAGTTCTTCCTTGACGAAGCATCAGAAGCAGGCTATCTTGAAGTTCAGCCTCCTTACGTTGTAAACGAAGCGTCAGGTTACGGAACAGGACAGCTTCCTGACAAAGAAGGTCAGATGTACCACTGCCAGGTAGACAACCTTTACCTTATCCCGACTGCTGAAGTTCCGGTAACAAACATCTACCGTGACGTTATTCTTGAACAGAAAGACCTTCCTAAAAAGAACTGTGCATACTCTGCATGTTTCCGTCGTGAAGCAGGTTCTTACGGTAAAGACGTTCGCGGCTTGAACCGTTTGCACCAGTTCGACAAAGTGGAAATCGTCCGCATCGAAAAACCGGAAAACTCTTACGCTGCTCTTGAAGAAATGAAGAATCATGTGCAGGGATTACTTGAAAAACTTGAATTGCCTTGGCACATTCTTCGTCTTTGCGGCGGTGACATGAGCTTCACTTCGGCAATTACTTTCGACTTCGAAGTATTCTCTGCTGCTCAGAAACGCTGGTTGGAAGTCAGCTCTGTTTCCAACTTCGAAAACTATCAGGCCAACCGTTTGAAATGCCGTTACCGTACAGACGACAAGAAAACCGCTCTTTGCCACACATTGAACGGTTCTGCTCTTGCATTGCCTCGTATCGTTGCAGCATTGCTTGAAAACAACCAGACTCCTGAAGGTATTCGTATTCCGAAAGCTCTTCAGAAATACACTCACTTCGATATTATCGACTAATAACAAAGTTGTTACTGTAATAGCGCAGGCGGCACTCCTTTCGGGGTGCCGCCTTTGTTATATATATATGTACGTTCCGCTTCGCTGTATTCGCCCGGAGTGTATTCGCTCTGGCGTTTGAAATATTTGTGAAAGAGCCGGCGAATGTAATTTTTATTTGTGTGGCGGTTTTCGCAGAAATACGGAATTATACGAACTATATACACTAAAATTTTATAAGTTTGCAATGTCTTATACAAGAAAACAACAATGGATACAGAATTGGAAAATATGTTCCGCGAATCCCGTGCAGCCGCACGCGAATTGAACAGAATAAGTGAAGCGAAGAAAAAAGAACTGCTGCTTGCAGTGGCTGATGCAGCCGAAGCGGCAGCCGATGAAATACTGGCGGCAAATGCGAAAGATTTGTCCCGCATGGACCCTGAAAATCCCAAATACGACCGTCTGCAGTTAACCAAAGAACGCCTTGCCGGAATAGCCTCCGACATGCGCAGCGTTGCTGCTCTGCCGTCGCCGCTGGGCAAACTTCTGAACAGAATCGAACGCCCGAACGGACTGGTAATCGAGAAAATCTCCGTGCCTTTCGGCGTTATCGGCGTGATATATGAAGCCCGTCCGAACGTGTCATTCGACGTCTTCTCGCTGTGTTTCAAAGCCGGCAGCGCGTGTATTCTGAAAGGTGGCAGCGATGCCGTGGATTCCAATACCGCCATTGCGGGTGTTATCCGTAAAGTTCTGAAGGATAACGGCGTCAATCCGAACTGCTGTACACTGCTTCCTCCGTCACACGAAGCGACTGCAGAGATGCTGAATGCTGTTAATTATGTCGATTTGATTATTCCGCGCGGCAGCAAACGTCTGATTGAATTCGTTCGTGACAATTCCCGCGTTCCGGTTATTGAAACCGGTGCCGGTATCTGCCACGCCTATTTCCACAGCTCCGGGAAAACCGATATGGGAGCTGCAATAATCAACAATGCCAAAACCCGCCGCGTGAGTGTATGCAATGCACTGGACTGCATGCTTGCGGACCGCAGCCGTATTGCCGACGTTCCGGCTCTTGTTGCTCCGCTTGCGGACAGCAAAGTGGAAATCTTTGCCGACGATGAGGCTTACAATGCTCTGAACGGCGTTTATCCTTATCTTCAGCATGCAACTGACGAAAGCTGGGGACACGAATATATGGACTACAAAATGTCGCTGAAAATCGTTGCGGACATTGATGAGGCGCTGAATCATATCGCAAAATACAGCAGCAAACACAGCGAATGTATCATTGCCGAAGATGAGGAGGCGAAACGCCTGTTTACTTCCGAGGTTGATGCCGCCTGTGTTTATACCAACGCTCCGACAGCGTTTACCGACGGTGGACAGTTCGGTTTTGGTGCGGAAATCGGTATCTCTACCCAGAAACTTCACGCCCGCGGACCGATGGCGCTCCCGGAAATCACCACCTACAAATATGTGATAACCGGCAACGGGCAGACCAGAGCAAAATAGAAATAACAACAGTACAGAGGGCGGTATTCCCATATCGGAATGCCGCCCTCTGTATTGTTCTGCTATGGACCGGGTGTGTTGCCGCTTATCTGACCAGAATTTTTTCGACTCTGCCGTCGGAATATTTGACGATGTTGATACCCGGCACCGGCTGGCTGATTCTGCGGCCGTCGACGGTGTAACGCGCAATTTCGACAGCGTTTTTATCGATTACCGATTCTTCAACGCCTGTAGGTCCCGGCAGCCGTTTGCGGTCGGCGTTCACCACTTCGCCCGTTTCTGTGTTATATAGAATTGCGGTAACATAGAGATTGTCACCGTTGATGAATTTCGGATAGTCGCGCAGGTTGAAATCGTGAGAGCAGGTTACGGGAACCTCCTCTTCGACGGTTGCCGGAATGCTGCCTTCGATGCCTTTTCCCGTTCCGGCGGAGGCAATGACGATATTGTCATATTTCAGACCTTTCACTTTTGCCGGCAACTCTACCCACGGAGCCAGCAGCGGTTCTTTATCTGCCAAACCATGATTCCCGGATATTTCATAGTTGAACTGCACCCAATCGGGATTCGACATTCCGTTTTCCGTCAGAATGAATCCGACAGCATATTTTGAGGCGTCTCCGCTGAACACAAATCTGACATTTGCGTTGGCGGTCACCACCTTGTCATGAATTTCCGGCTGTACGGAAATATCAGCAACGGCGGAAATATTTGCACGGGGTTCAACAACCTCGTTCATTTTGAAAACGAAATCGCCATATATGTAATATCCTTTATAAGGTTGTGCCTTCGGGTAAACTCTGTCAATTAAAGCAAACCCTATCATATTCGTATTCTGCCGCAGGAAATCATCGTAATCAGAGCATTCAAGTTCTTCATGACGATGCACAAAAACAGGGATAATCCTGTCGCCGTAAAGCTGCTGCAATTTTTGAATGTCCACCAAAGCCATAGGATATTTAGTGTCATCGAAATGGGTGAAATATTCATAGACAATTTTCTTTTCAACCAGTCTCGGACGGACGTTCAATTTGCCTGTACAGACGTTATCGTTAAACCTGTTATCAACCGGACATCCGTTTGCTTTTTCAAGGGTAACTTTGTATTCGTAAACACCGGTTTTTGACGGTGCTTTAGCGGGTATGTTCACCGGGCTTACGCCAATTCCTGATATAATTTCGGGCAGAACGACATCAAACGGAGTTTTCACGCCGTCGATTTCAACTACACCGGCAACGGATCTGAACCCATGGGAATAACGGTTGAAAACGGGTACGGGAATGTCAAACATTGCGTTTGCAGTGGTATACAGTTCCGGCCCTTCGGGTTCCAGGCTTAAGTTTGCTTTAGCATTAAACAGCAGTACCTGAATTGCCGCATGCCCTATATTTCTCCGGCTTAAATTCTGCCATTCGGGAATCGGGTACGGGTCGGTCTGAAAGAGATATAAACCATGATCGTAGTCCGGCGTTTTTTGAACGACAACGGGTCTTCCGTGACTCACTCCGCCGGGCATATCGAAAGAATATCCCACAAAAACGCCTTTGTCCGACGGCGTACTGTACCCTTGTCCAAAAATGACTTCATTCAGCGGATTTTCGGGATTATCCATTCCGACAATATCCGGTACAACCCTGGTCCTTATTCTATTTCCCGGCAGTCCGTTATTGTCTTCGGCTATCCAAATTTCCACGTTCTGAATGTTTTGGGTTGTCGGGAAGGTGAATCTGAGCCCTCCGATTGTTTCGGCGGTAGTAAGCCGTCTTTCCGGCGGCAAATAAATTGCCACTTCATAGTGAACAGATTTCGTCATACTTGTCGGAGCACCGGAACCTACGGTGTTTTCGTCAATGACGCCGTTCCAGTAGCCGTACCAGATATCTCTATCGCCCAAAACAAATTTTTTGGTAATGTTTCCGGCAGCGGGTGCGGGGTTGTCCGGTTTTGAAATTTCAGATTCGGCTGCTCCTGCACTCACACCGAGTGCGAGCAAAAATACAGCAAGGGTTAAAAGGGTTTGTTTACCCCCCCCCTGAAAAAGTTAGAAAAAGACTTTTCAATGTTTTGTCCTACTCTTTTCATACATATACTATTTTAATATTAATAAAAGGGGTTAATTGAGTTTTTTAGGTAAATACAGGGTTGTCTTACGAATGCAAGATAAGAAAAAAAATCAAAAAAAAAGAAATTATTTAAAAATATAATAATATTTATTATGATAATGCAAAAAAAGTCCGTTTCAGATATCTGATAAAGAGGATAAATAATTGATATGATATAAATTATGGATAATTGGGATTGGAATTTTAGATTTTTTTGTACATTTATAGCCGTAAGATTGAGCAACAAACGAATAATAACCGGATAAAAAATATAAACCATGAAAAAAGTACTGCTTGTATTGGCTGCAATTCTGATGAACCTGTCCGTTTCCGCGAAAGGAATTAAAGTAGTGAGCGATTTGCCCGTATCCGTTCCGGACGGCGAAGCGTCCTATTCACCGCTGATGAGTCCGGCGGGGGATTATATTCTGCTGACATCCGGTTCCATGGAGGGCTTGAAAAAATATGATTTGTCAACCGGCGTTCTGACCACCGTTACCAGCGACAAAGGCGCGGGCTACAATGCAAAGATTTCCGAAGACGGTAAGATAATCGTGTACCGCGAATCCGTATTCAAAGACCGTTTGCGCTACACTTCCGTCAAATGCATCAACCTTGAAGACTGTGAGACCGAAACCGTTGTCCGTAATTCGAGATACGTTGCCGCTTTCGAGATCGAAAAAGGAACCGCTCTCGCTCTTGAAAAAGGAAAGATAAAATCAAAGAGAATGAACGGCAGGAAGGTCAAAGAACCGGTAATGGTGAGCGTGCAGAACGGCAGACTGACGGTTACCCGCGATGAGGTGACCAGAGTGCTGAGCCCTTGCGGCGACAAGCATTATTTGTGGCAGTCGCTTTCTCCCGACAGGGAAAAGATTCTTTTCGCAGTTCCCGAAAAGAAGGGTGCCGTGGCATATATCTGCGACCTTTACGGCGGCAGCCTGGTGCGCCTTGGCGTGATGAGTGCGCCAGTGTGGATGGGCAACGATTGGGTGGTCGGCATGAATGACGAGGACAACGGCGAATTTTTCACCGCATCCGTCATAGTGGCGGTTCGTGTAACCGGCGAAGACTATACAATCCTTACCGACAACAGTAAAATATCCATGTATCCGTCAGCCTCTGCTGACGCGTCAAAAATCGTCTACAATACCGCAGACGGCAAAATCTTCATGCTGAACGTCGTTACTGAATAGAAATTTTCCGAAATATAAAGATAAAAATTAAGGCCTCCGAAACCGGAGGCCTTTCTGTGTTTCAAAATTGGTAAAAGTTAGGTTAATATGGTTGAATTAGGGATTCCAGAATTCTTTTCAGGACCACTTCCGCAGAAATTTCGCGGTTGGCGGCTTCCTGAATAACGATTGACTGCGGAGACTCGATAACGTCATCGCTGACAATCATATTGCGTCGTACCGGCAGACAGTGCATGAAATATGCGTTGTTTGTCAGTGCCATTTTCTCTGTAGTAACGGTCCAGCTGCGGTCGGTGCTCAACACCTTTCCGTAGTTCGAATCTTCGTAAGCGGACCAGTTTTTCGCATAAACGAAATCCGCGTCTTTCAGCGCTTCGTCCTGGTTATGGGTAACTTTTGCCTTGCCGACAAATTCCGGTGCAAGGTCATAGCCTTCCGGGTTGGCGATTACGAAATCGTAATCCGCAGCGTTCATCCACTCTGCAAATGAGTTTGGCACGGCCTGCGGCAATGCTTTCGGATGAGGCGCCCAGGTCAGCACCACTTTCGGACGTTCGCATTTTTTGTGTTCCTCGATTGTGATGAGGTCGGCAAAACTCTGCAGCGGATGGCGTGTTGCGGCCTCCATGCTGAATACCGGACGGCCGGAATATTTGATGAACTGGTTCAGTATTTTTTCTTCGTAGTCGTCTTTTTTGCTCTGGAACTGAGCGAAAGAACGCACTCCGATAACGTCGCAGTAGCAGCCCATCACCGGCATCGCTTCCAGCAAATGCTCCGGTTTGTCGCCGTCCATAATGACGCCGCGTTCGGTTTCCAGTTTCCACGCGCCCTGGTTCACGTCAAGAACGATAACATTCATGCCCAGATTCATGGCCGCTTTCTGTGTGGAAAGACGGGTGCGGAGGGAGGAGTTGAAGAAAATCATCAGCAAAGTCCTGTTCTCGCCGAGATGCTTGTACGCAAACCGGTTTGCTTTTACTTCAAAAGCCTCCTTAACGGCAGCTTTCAAGTCGCCGATATCGTTGACTGTGGTAAAATGTTTCATTATTAATTTTTTTCTTCGTTTCTGACTTCGGGGGCTTTCCTGACACCTTCGCCCGACAAATATACAAAATAAAACGACATCCCGCATTTTTCTGTGAAAAATTACGGTTGAAATACGCATTTAGCGGAATATTTGCTGCATTATTGTTCTGAATCCCGTTTTTTGCCGATTGCGGCATATTGTTGTCCGGAATCAACCCGCAGGATGATTTTGATTTCATATTATCCTCTAAATATCGTAACTTTACCGCCGAAAACGGAAAATATCATGGCAAAAAAAGTATTGGTCACCGGAGCCGGCGGCTTTATCGGAGGATTTATAGTTGAAGAAGCGCTGAAACGCGGCTACGAAACATGGGCGGCGGTCAGAGCAACCACTTCCAGAAAATATTTGACAGACCCGAGAATCAAATTCATCGAGCTTGATTTCAGCAACGAAGACAACCTTCGCATGCAGCTGGGAAATGCCGTCAGCGAAAACGGCAAATGGGACTTTATCGTGCACAATCTGGGCGCGACAAAATGCACCAATTTCAATGATTTCAATACCGTCAACTATATCTACATGAAAGGTTTCGTGGATATTCTTCAGGACATGAAGATTGTTCCGGAAAAATTCCTCATGATAAGCAGTCTCGGTGCTGTAGGTCTTGGCGATGAGGAGAACTACACTCCATTCCATTCCGATATGATTCCGAATCCGAACACCCGCTACGGCGTTTCAAAACTGAAAGCGGAAACCTATCTGCAGATGCAGTCCGATTTTCCGTATACCATTTTCCGCTGCACCGGCGTTTACGGTCCGCGTGAAAAGGATTACTTCCTGATGATTAAGACCATCAGCAAAGGTTTTGATTTCGGTGTCGGCTACAAAAAACAACTGATTACTTTCCTTTACGTGAAAGACCTTGCCGCAGCCGTATTCGACGCATACGAAAACGGAGCGAAACGCAAGGCATACTTCCTTTGCGAAGAAACTCCGTACAATTCCACTGATTTCCGTAAAATCGTAGCGGAAGAATTGGGCAAAAAGCACGTTATCTCCATCAAAGCCCCGATCTGGCTGACAAAGGTAGTTTGTTCCGTGGCTGAATTCTGGGGAAAACTGACATTGAAACCGAGCACGCTGAACACAGACAAATTCAACATCCTGAAACAGCGCAACTGGCTTTGCGACACTTCCGAAGCCCGCAACGATTTCGGTTTCAAAATCAACTACACGCTGAAAGACGGTTTGAAGGAAAGTATCAAATGGTATAAAGAAAACGGCTGGTTAAAATAATATACGCTTATGTCACTGTCGGGAAAAACAATCTGCGTTTTCTGTGCGTCAAGTCCGAAAACGCTGCAAAAATACAGGGAAGACGGTTGCCGTCTCGGAGCGGTGCTTGCGCAGAAAGGTGCGGGCATCATCTGCGGTGCAGGCCGTGAGGGAATGATGCAGGCAGTTACCGACGGAGCACTTGAAGCCGGAGGAAAAGTTACCGGCGTTATCCCGGAATTCATGGTCGAAAAGTTCTGGCATCATCCGAACCTTACCGAGATGATTACCACCAAAGACATGCACTCACGCAAGGAAACCATGTCCAAACGCAGCGATGCCGTTATCGCATTGCCGGGCGGGGTGGGAACTTTCGAAGAATTGCTGGAAATCATCACCTGGCGTCAGCTCGGAATCTACGGCAAGCCGATTGTGATTCTGAATACCGACGGCTATTACAACGCCCTTTTGCAGTTGTTCGACCACGCGATTGCGGAACATTTCATGGCTCCCGAAAACAGAGGCTTGTGGTATGTTGCAAATACTGTGGAAGAGGCTGTTGAATATCTGGATTCGCACGACTGCATGACTGCGAACCCTGTAATCGAAAAATACTAAGGAATGCCGCAAAGCACAGTTACAAATACAGCAGATACCGTTCAGGAGGTATTCGTACCGCAATATCCTCAGGGAATAACAGAGATTGGTGAAAACCACGCTCCGATTTTCCGCGTTGAGACGCTTCCTGTAATGGAACAACGTATCGGTTTTCAGGGACAGGCTTTCGGTTACGACCGAAATCTGGACAGCGGCATCATTCTGCTTTCCGTGCTTTCGTTTCTGCTGGTCGCATTCAGTTTCAGAAAGGGATTCAAATATTTCGACACCCTTTTACGTGCGCCGTTCTCCGTAAAAACACAGAAAAACGCTTTTGAGGACAAAACCATGAACGAGCGGGTGATTCTGCTTTCATTGATACTGAACACCTGTATCTCCTGCGGAATCGTGCTTTTTCACGCTCTTGACTACGAAGATATTATTCCTGTATGGAAGACTAATGTAATTATTCCCGTACTGATTTGTATCGGCGGTGCAATCCTGCTATCTGTCGGGCAGAATCTTGTATACAGAGTGCTTGGATATGTGTTCAGCAACAAAGAACTTACCCGTATTTGGGTGGAGGCGAACAATGCCTGCACGGCTCTTCTCGGCCTTGCGCTGATACCTGTTTCACTATTGTTAAATATTCACGGAGTAAACTATATTCTGTTGATATCTATTGCCGTTTTACTCTTCGTGTTGTCTCGTATTTTGTTTATTAGTAAGGGTTTTAGGATTTTTTTTGATAATTTACATTCTCAATTACTTTTTATTTTGTATCTTTGCGCTGTTGAAATAGTTCCGGTGATTTTAACACTGGCCGGAGTTATTTTATTGAACATTGAGCTACAATCTTAAAACTTCAAATTCAGTGGAAATAAAAAAGATACTGGTTTCTCAGCCAAAACCGACTTCAGAGAAATCTCCCTATTATGATATTGCCGCCAAATACAACGTTGATATTGTATTTCGCCCTTTTATAAAGGTTGAAGGAGTTAGTGCCAAGGAATTCAGAACACAGAAAATTAATATTCTGGACTACACTGCGATTATCTTTACAGCGCGTACGGCCATTGATCATTTTTTCCGAATCTGTGAAGAAATGAGAGTAACTGTTCCTGATACAATGAAGTATTTCTGTACTACAGAACAGATTTCACTGTATCTTCAGAAATATATTCAGTACCGCAAACGTAAAATTTTCTTTGGAAAATCAGGAAAACTGGATGATGAACAGCTGATGGCTGCGATGAGTAAAAATATCAAGGAAAAATATCTTTTCCCTGTCTCTGATGTTCATAAAGAAAATACTATGGTTCTTGAGCATTGCAAACTTGATTATTCAAGAGCCGTGATGTACAGAACAGTGAGCAACGATTTTGAAGAAGGCGAAGTATTCGACTACGATATGCTTATTTTCTTCAGCCCTGCAGGTATCAACGCATTGTGCAAAAACTTTCCTAATTTTGACCAGGGAGAAATCGCAATCGGTGCGCTTGGTGCAAATACAGCAAAGGCTGTAGAAGATGCAGGTTTGCGTCTGGACATCAAAGCTCCGTCTCCGGAAGCTCCGTCCATGACTGCCGCTCTTGAAAACTACTTGAAGAAAAATAAAAAAAGCAAAAAATAAGAAACAATCTTATCTTACATAGCATGGGAGAACCGCATTGCGGTTCTCCTTTTTTTATTTGTATCGGGCGGGGTAAAAATAGTATCTTTGCACGCATGCCTGACGTATGCAAGTCTAATCGGGTAGAAATCTGCGAATGAAATTGAAAGTAGCGATAATTGACAATTATGATTCCTTTGTGTATAATTTGCGGCAAATGGTATGCCGTACGGGAGCGGATACAGAGGTTTTGCGCAACGATGCGTTCCCTCTTGAATATCTTGAACGATTTGATTGCATAATTCTCTCTCCGGGTCCCGGAGTGCCGTCAGAAGCGGGATTGCTGGAAGAGGTGGTGCGCCGCTATGCTGAAAAAATTCCGATACTGGGAGTTTGTTTGGGAGAACAGGCGATAGCCGAGGTGTTCGGTGCGAAACTCGTAAATATGAAACGGGTATATCACGGAGAGCAAAGCCGCATGATTTTGAAGGCGAAAGACCGTATATTTGACGGACTGAACGACGGGTTTCCTGTAGGACGCTATCATTCATGGGCGGTTTCATCTGACGATTTCCCGAAAATGCTTGAAGTTACGGCGGTAAGTGAGGACGGTTGTATTATGGCAGTCAAACACAGGCAATATGATATCCACGGGGTTCAGTTTCATCCGGAATCGGTGCTGACTCCCGAAGGTCAAACGATAATATCCAACTTTATAAACGGCGGAAATGATGAGGTTTTATGATAAAGAAGAGGCGTTAAAACTGCTGAACGAACTTGGCAAATGGGATGATCCGTTTATATTTGCGGCAAGCTTTAACGAAACCCGGACATTCATCTCTCTGCTGAAAGATATCAATCCGGATGAACTGCTCTATTCGTTTCCGGGTTTCCGAAACGATGAGGTTTTGTCGGCGCAACGTCCGGAACGGATAGAGTGGAACACCTGTCCGGAATCTCCGGAGAGTTACCGTGAAAAATTCGGCATTGTCCGCAGGAATATCTATGCCGGAAACAGTTTTCTGGTCAATCTGACCTGTGCGGTGCCGGTAGTCACCAATCTTGCGCCGAAAGAGATATTTCTGTTGTCCGATGCACCGTACAAGTTGTGGATGAAAGACCGTTTTGTCTGTTTTTCTCCCGAAACTTTTGTCCGTATCAAGAACGGAATTATAAGCAGCTATCCGATGAAAGGAACGCTCAGTTCATCTGTTCCCGATGCGGAAAACGTGCTGATGCAGGACCGCAAAGAGGCTGCCGAACATGCAACGGTGGTGGACTTGATTCGTAACGATTTAAGTAGTGTTGCGGAGAATGTTCGCGTGAGCCGTTACCGTTATGTAGAGCGCCTGCATACCAACAAGGGCGACATTCTGCAAAGCAGTTCCGAAATCAGCGGAGAATTGCCACAGGATTACCGCAATCATATCGGAGATATCATCTTCTCCCAACTGCCCGCCGGATCAATTACGGGGGCTCCAAAGTCGAAAATCGTTGAAATTATCCGTGAGGCTGAGGATTATGAACGCGGTTTTTATACCGGAATTGCGGGAATCTGTTGTCGGGGAGAGTTGACAAGCGCCGTTTTGATTCGTTATGTCGAAGAAACACCCGACGGACTTGTGTTCAAAGCGGGCGGGGGAATTACCTGCAACAGCGTGTGTGAAGATGAATACAATGAAGTAATACAGAAAGCTTATGTGCCGGTTTATTGAAACAATAAGAGTTGAAAACGGGGAAATATTCAATCTGGAATATCATCAGCAGCGTCTGAACAGTACGATGCTGCATATCGGGGGTAAAACGGAGATTTGTCTTGCGGATGTGCTGGCGGATTGTCCGAAAGAAAACGGGATTTTCAAGTCACGCGTCCTTTACGGCGCGGAGGGCGTTTTGGAAAAGAGTTATGCGCCTTATTCGGTACGGAATGTCAAGAATCTGAAACTCGTATTCGGCGATGACATAGAATACGGTTACAAGAGTGCCGACCGCAGTCGTCTGGAAGCATTGCGGGCACAACGCAGAGACGCGGATGAAATCATCATCGTGAAAAACGAACTGCTGACAGATACCTCCTACAGCAATATCGCACTTTACGACGGCACTCGCTGGGTTACGCCGGAACATCCGCTGCTCAACGGCACGATGAGGCAGTCGCTGCTCGATTCCGGCGAACTGACCGCCGTCGACATCCCCGCTGCAGACTTCTACAAATACAGCAAAATCGCTCTCATCAACGCCATGCTTCCCCTCGGCCGCTGCATCGTGGAATTGAAGTGAGCGTTTTTACGGAGAATTGGAAAAATAAACGGATATCTTTGTGGATGTCGGTGTCGGTAACAATCTGGGCGGATACAACGGAGGAATAGCGGTAAAACGCATTCTTCTGGTTCTGGAACGCGCAAATATCGCGGGAAGATAATTTTGTATGGATTAAATAAAAGTGCCGCTGAGGGGCTTTATTCAGCGTATCAGCGCTTCTGAAATATCTTTGTTGATAGCTTTGCTGTCGTTTACCCATTCGGAATAGATGCTGCACACGGTTTTGCCATCTTCTCCGGTGATTTCGTGGCTGAAAATATCCTGTTCGGTGTCATATTTGCTCACGTTGCAAGTCAGCACTTCGTTCAAAAATGCTTCTCTGACGAATTTTACGTGGATGCGTTCCGGTTTGTTTTGGTTGAGGAATTCCAGCGGAGCGGTATTTATGGCAAAACGCAGGTAGCTGCGGTTGCAAACATGGCCGTTGAAGTCCAAATCCGAAATGTTGACGGTGTGATTGACGCTCTTAACAGCGATTTTTTCTGCTTTAACCTGAGGAGCAATCCCTTTGAACATGTCTCCGCTTTCGGTAATACCGGCATTCTCAAGCATCTCTTTGGATGCGAACGGTCGTTTGGTAGCCGCATGAATTACTACCCACACGCTGCAGCCTTCCGCGAAAATGCGGTCGTGACAATCATAGATGCGGAAATCGGCGTACATCCGTATCGGAGTAATCTTGCTGAATCCGATTTCAACGCGGATATTCTCCGACCACAGCGGACGGTCGCCGGTGCAGTTCAGGTCGAATTCGGTAATCAGCCATATCAAATCCTGTTTGATGATGTCGAAAGCGGCGATGCGGTGTGAAGACACGAACCGCGCAAAACAGTCCTGAAAATAGTGCAGCAATGCATTGGGGGTAATCCGGTACTGAATGTCAATATCGGACCCGAGAACTTTGTATGTTTCGATGAACGGTGCCATCGGACTATCGTTTTACCTTGAAACCGATACTTTCAAGCGTCTTTATCACCTCTTCGGTATCGAATTTTCCGGAAACGGTTACAGTTGCATCCTGAAGAGACGCATCCGCGCTTTCAACGCCCGCAACGGTTTTCACAACCTTTTCGGCGTTTGCGGTACAGTGGTTGCATTTCATTCCTTCAACCTGCAGAACAACCGGTGCTTTCGGAGCCTCGCAGCCGCATGCGTCATAAGCTGCTTTGAATCCGATGCTCTCCAGCGCGTTTTTAGCCTCTTCTGCGTCGAAATTACCGGTAACGGTTACAGTTGCATCCTGAAGAGACGCTTCTGCGCTCTCAATGCCCGGAACGGTCTTTACAACTTTCTCCGCATTGGCGGTGCAATGGTTGCATTTCATGCCTTCCACGCGGTAGACAATTTGATTCTGTTTGCTGGCTGATATGCTGCAGGCGGAACTTCCGCTCTGATATTTTGCTTTGAAACCGATGCTTTCAAGCGCTTTGACCACTTCGTCGTTGTCGAATACGCCGGTTACGGTAACGGTTGCGTCCTGAAGCGACGCTTCCGCATTTTCAACACCTGCAACGGTTTTGACAATCTTCTCTGCGTTGGCTGTACAGTGGTTGCATTTCATGCCTTCCACTTGGAAAACGGCTGCAGTATTTGTGCTGCAGGAGCATGCGCTTTCGCAGCATGCGGATTTCTTTTTGCCGAAGAATCGGCGGGCGAGTGCATTGACCAGCAGAACAAGCATTGTGCCGGTGCAAATCCATTTGAAGATATAGGAGAAACCTTCGCCGTGTTCGCAACTTGCAGCT
>SAMEA104404097__coassemble_246_pt1 | contig 56261 bp, 52 predicted proteins | sample SAMEA104404097__metabat2_high_PE_098 | metagenome-assembled genome bin SAMEA104404097 (sample SAMEA104404097) | Balaenoptera acutorostrata | reverse complement strand
AATGATATTCATATCAATACAGAGGTTGTTAACGGATTTTCGTGGACACTAGTGAATTCCAAATAAAGTTCACTTTGAACATTTCCAAATAACTGAGTACAAAGATATCAAATATTTTTTAATGGTATTCTGCCTATAGGCAAACAAATCTTATAAATAAAAAAAGCTCGCAATTGATATGCGAGCTTTAAATCATTATAATCAATTTAGATTATTTAGCCTTAAATAGAACAACACGATTCCAGTTATTTTCATCTGAGTACGGCTGAACAGAATCTCCAAGAGATTCAATTGACAATCTGTCTTCTGATACACCAAATTCAACAAGTTTATCCATTACGACTTTAGCACGTTTTTCTGAAAGTTTCTGGTTGTACGCAGGAGTACCTGTCTTCTTATCCGCATAACCGTTGATGACTAATTTAACATCCTCGTTAGTCTTCATCCATTCAGCGACGTTGTAGATATTTACAAGTTCCTGTTTATTGATTCTTGAAGAATTCAAGTTAAATCTTACTGCTGACAACAATACCGGCTTAACTTCAGGACAAACAACTTCTTTAACTTCAGGACATGGAAGCTGAGCTTCAGCAGCAGCGAGAGCAGCAGCTGTATTTGCAAGTTCGCCTCTCAAGTCATTAATTTGACCGTTAAGATCATTAATGTAGTTCAAATATGTACACGGATTGATTGAATCAAAGTGACGACCGCCGATTTTAAATGTAAAACCACCAATAGCAGTGATATTTATATCAACCGGATCTCCATACACAGTACCGTTAAAGTTATCTCCCATAAACTGTGCACGACCTTCAAGGAAGAAGTCTACATATTTGCACAAACGGAAATTAAACTGCAAACCGGCTGATACAGGAAGCGCCCATGTTCTTGATTTTATTCCATGATCTCCGGAGATATTCATATAACCGTTGTCAATACCCCATACACAAGCGCCACCAATACCGACAAACGGATTGATACTGAATACACGATTTGCATTCACACCGCCAAGAGAGTTAAACATATCCCACATCAAATCCAGGTTAAGGTTTGCATATTTAGAACGGCTGAATTTGTAGTTATCCCAATGCAAGGATCCGCCCTGTGCACTGAAACGCAAAGCCAAATACGGAGTAAACCAACGACCGAAACCAGCACTCAAGTTAAGAGTTACGTGATGTTTTCCATCACCCTGAGGCATATAGGATTCAAAAAAAGGAGCATTTATACCTGCACCAACTTGAATAAACCAGTTGTCTCTCCAATTTGATGAATAATAATCCTTACATTCGACTGTTGCCAAATCTTCATCAAGAGGAGCAACTTCTTCGGCTGACGCAGAGTTTGCACTAAGTGCCATAAATCCGCATACAAGACCTGTTAAAAATAGATTTCTTGTTTTCATTATTATAAATTTAAAAATATTATACATTTTCTATAGTAACAAATCAAGAATTATATTCATTTGCACTATATACTATAATATTAAACATGACATTGCAAAAATAAATAATCATTTATAATAAAACAATATTTTTTCAAACTTTTTTAATAAGATATCACCATTTTTCACAAATAATGTTAATTTTATAACCAATAAACATTTAAAACATACATTCTTATCACTAAATTTGCAGATGTCTAATTCGTGTAATTATAAAAATTAAATGAAATTCAATAAAGACATATTCAAAAAAGCAAAAAAGAAATACAGATTCTCTTTTCATAATGAAAATACGCTGTCCCAGGTATGGAGTTTTACAGTTACCAAAACCGGAGCCATCATCGGGTTCGTCGTACTTTTTTTCATTCTGATTTTTCTAATCTCCTATCTTGTTGTAGCAACGCCCCTAAGAACTCTCCTTCCGGGATATTTGAAAAATGAATTGCGAAACGAATACATTTATAATAATATCAAGCTTGATTCAATCGAACAGAATATAGAAAACCAGTCTCAATTCTTCGTTAATTTAAACAGGATATTAAAAGACAGCATCAACGCGAACAGTGCAAATTTACGCAGAGACACACTGATTACCATGAATACGGATTCTCTAATCAAGCCGTCACAACGCGAAATTGATTTCGTTAAACAGTATAATGAGAATGAAAAATTCAACCTGACAGTACTTGCTCCGCTCGCTGCAGAAGGCCTTGTATTTGCAAAACCCGTCTCCGGTAATATTATTTCGGATTCCAAAGATGAAAAGCAACAATCATTCATTAATGGTATAAGTATCAGCGTAAGCCTCAAATCTCCTGTATCAGCAATATTTGAAGGTTCAGTAATTTCCTTTTCCCAATCAATTGAAAACGATATTGAAATTATAATCCAACATGCAAACGGATTCATTTCCAAATACAAAGGTTTATCAACCGTATATATTTCTCAAGGCGACAAAGTCACTGCAGCCCAGAGAATCGGAACTACAAATGGTAAAATATTCGGATTTGAGATATGGCATAACGGAACGGCAGTAAATCCTGAAGATTTTATTTCATTCTGATTTTTACGGATTCCGATTTTCATAAGCAAGAATATTCTCGTATTTTTGTAAATTAAAACAAACAAATTGTGGAAAATCTAAAAAATATAGCAGTTCTTGGCAGTACAGGCTCAATCGGGACACAGACAATGGATATCATTGCTGAATACCCTGACAAATTTTACCCGTACCTTTTAACTGCAAATTCTAATGTTGAATTACTGGTAGATCAGGCAAAGAAGTTTCTGCCTAAGAAAGTTGTTATTGCCAATACCAATTATTATACAGCCGTTAAGGAAGCCCTTTCCGGCTATCCTGTCGAGGTTTACACCGGAACGGACGCTATCGCTGAATTTGTGATGGACGAACCAATTGATATTGTAGTTACCGCAATGGTCGGCTACAGCGGTCTTGCACCAACAATCAATGCAATTAAAGCAAACAAAATCATTGCATTATCCAACAAAGAAACACTTGTTGTTGCCGGTTCGTTGATTGAAAGACTTCTTGCAAAATCTTCCGCAAAAATTTATCCGGTCGATTCAGAACATTCTGCAATCTTCCAGTGTCTTGTGGGAGAAAGTCACGACAGAATCGAAAAACTGATTCTTACAGCATCCGGAGGACCTTTCAGGACAAAAAGCATTGAAGAACTTCAGTATGTAACCAAAGCGGAAACACTAAACCACCCCAATTGGAAAATGGGTGCAAAAGTTACTGTGGATTCAGCAACAATGATGAACAAGGGCTTTGAAATTATGGAGGCTAAATGGCTGTTTGACGTTGATGCCGACAGAATTGAAGTTGTAGTTCACCCGCAGTCAATCGTTCACTCAATGGTTGAATTTGTAGACGGTTCAATCAAGGCTCAAATCGGTGTTCCGGACATGCACACTCCTATCCGCTACGCATTGGGATATCCTGACAGACTTGCTACACCAAACTGCAAACTTAAAGTTTCAGACTACAGCAAGTTGACTTTTGAAGCACCGGATCTGGTAAAATTCCCGATGCTTGCCATGGCATACGAAGCAATTCACCGCGGCGGAAATATTCCGTGTGCATTGAATGCAGCCAACGAAATTGCCGTTGCTGAATTCCTGAAAGAGAAAATACGATATATCGATATTCCTGTTGTTGTTGAAAAGGCGCTTGCCAAAGCTTCTTTTATTGAGATTCCGGAATATGCAGATTATGTTAATACTAATGATGAGATACGAAGGTATACTTCATCACTTATAAAATAAGACAGACAATAGATGGAAACATTTCTACTGAAAGCACTGCAACTGATGCTCTCTCTTGCATTGCTCGTTACAATCCACGAATTCGGACATTTTATTTTTGCGAGAATGTTCGGCATCAAAGTCGAAAAATTCTACATGTTCTTCAATCCGTGGTTCTCACTTTTCAAATGGAAACCTAAACAGAAACCAAATCAAGATCCGGACAAGGCATCATGGAGAGATACTGAATACGGTATCGGCTGGCTGCCTCTTGGCGGATATGTCAAAATTGCGGGCATGATTGACGAATCCATGGACAAGGAGCAGATGGCACAACCGATGAAACCATGGGAATTCCGCGCAAAACCGGCATGGCAAAGACTTGGCGTTATGGTTGCCGGTGTGTTATTCAATTTCATTCTTGCAATTCTGATTTATGCTGGTATCGTTTATCACTGGGGCGAAAGTTTTATCCCGTTCAGTGAAGCAAGAGCTGGTATGGAATTCTGCGAATCCGCACACAGAATCGGATTTCAGGACGGTGACATTCCGTTGTATGCCGACGATACCGAGCTTGAATATCTTTCAGGAGACACTCAAATGGCAATGTTGCAGGCTAAAAATGTACGGGTTCTTCGCAACGGCAAAGACACCGTTACCATCAGTATCCCGGACAAATATATTTTCACTATAGATGAAGAAATGAGAGAAAAAAGTACACTGTTTATGTTGTATCAGGTTCCGGTAGTTGTCAAATCCGCAGAACGAGGTATGAGTGCAGCTGAAAGCGGTATGCTTGCAGGCGACAGCATCGTATCCGTAAACGGCGTCAGCACTCCGTCTTTCAAAAAATTCACAGCCGAATTACAAGCTAACAAAGGGCAAAAAATTCCGGTAGGATATTTCCGTGAAGGCAAACTAATCGAATCTGACGTACAGATTTCTGAAAACGGTAAAATTGGAATAATGCTGATGAATCCGACCGAAATCTACGACGTTGTATACAAAAAATACTCCATCTTAACATCTCTACCAAGAGGTATCGAAATGGGCGTTGACAAACTTACAAGCTATGTCAGCAGCATGTCACAGGTATTCACCGTAGAAGGAGCTCAAAGTTTGGGAGGATTCGGTGCATTGGGCAGCATCTTCCCTGAAAAATGGGACTGGCTGCAATTCTGGAATATTACCGCATTCCTGTCTGTAATCCTTGCATTCATGAACATTCTTCCGATTCCTGCTCTGGACGGCGGTCACGTATTATTCCTGCTTGTTGAAATTGTCACCCGCCGCAAACCGAGCGAAAAATTCATGGAGTACGCTCAGGTTGCAGGTATGATATTCCTGTTTGCGCTATTGATTTTTGCAAACGGAAACGATATTTACAGATTCTTCTTCAAATAAAATACTGCAATGAATTATAAACAAATTATACTAAAACGCGGCAAAGAAGATTCTCTTTTACGTTTTCATCCCTGGGTATTTTCAGGAGCTATCGCCAAAATTGAAGACGGTATCGCAGAAGGAGACCTTGTTTCCGTTTACTCCAGCAAAGGAGATTTAATCGGTAACGGCCATTACCAGATCGGCAGCATCACCGTTCGTATTCTTGATTTCGGAGACCAAGAAATCAATTATGATTTCTATTACGACCGTCTTGCAAACGCATACGCTATGCGCAAAGCACTTGGACTGGATCGCGAAGACAACAATGCGTTCCGTCTTGTTCACGGTGAAGGCGATTTTCTGCCGGGACTTGTCGTTGATATCTACGGAAATACAGCTGTGCTTCAGGCTCACTCTCCGGGTATGCACTATGCAAGAAAAACCATTGCCGAGGCATTGACCAAGCTACCTGAAGCCAGTATTAAAAATGTATATTACAAATCAGAAACCACCCTGCCGTTCAAGGCTCAACTTGACCCGCAGAACGATTATCTTATCGGAAGTTTCGAAACAAATATTGCACTTGAAAACGGATTGAAGTTCCACGTCGACTGGCTGAAAGGTCAGAAAACCGGTTTCTTTATCGACCAGCGCGACAACCGCTCATTACTTGAACATTATTCAAAAGGCAGAAATGTATTGAATATGTTCTGCTACACCGGAGGTTTCTCATTCTACGCAATGCGCGGCGGTGCAAACCTTGTACATTCGGTTGACAGTTCTTCAAAAGCAATTCAATTGACAAACAATAACGTTGAATTAAATTTTCCGGGAGATGCAAGACATCAGGCTTATGCCGAAGATGCTTTCAAATTCCTTGCGGAAATGAAAACCGAATACGATTTGATTATTCTGGACCCTCCTGCATTTGCAAAACATAAAAGCGCATTGAAAAATGCCCTTGTCGGTTACAAGAAACTGAATGCAAAAGCATTTGAGAAGATTAAACCGGGCGGAATTCTGTTTACATTCTCCTGTTCACAGGCTGTAAACCGCGAACAGTTCCGTTTGGCAGTATTCAGTGCTGCCGCCATGTCAAAACGCAAAGTCAGAATTCTTCATCAGCTGACACAGCCGGCAGACCACCCTATCAATATTTATCATCCGGAAGGAGAATATTTGAAAGGACTTGTTCTTTACGTTGAATAATTAACTTTTTAATACAGAGATATGAAAAAAACTCTATTATTTGCAAGCGTGCTTGCGCTATCATCTATGAATATGGCAACAGCAACAGATTTGAATTATCACGTTGATAATTTTGCAGACATTGAAGTACTTCGCTACGAAGTACCGGGTTTCGAAGAATTGTCTTTGAACGAGAAAAAACTGGTTTATTACCTTACAGAAGCAGCTCTTCAGGGTCGCGACATTCTGTTTGACCAGAATTGTAAATACAACCTTGCCGTAAGACAAACTCTTGAAGCAATTTATGCCAATTATAAAGGAGATAAAAACGATGCCGAATACAAAGCATTCGAAAAATATTTGAAACAGGTATGGTTCGCAAACGGTATTCACCACCACTATTCTACAGACAAATTCACTCCTGAATTCTCAAAAGAATGGTACAGAAGCCAGATTGCCGCACTTACTCCAGGCACGCTTAAATTCGTAAACGAAAATCCTGCATTGTTTGCAAACCTTGAAAAAGTGATTTTCGATGCCGAATATATGAAAAAACGTACAAATCAGGCAGAAGGCGTTGATATTATCCAGACATCTGCTTGTAACTACTACGAAGGTGTTACACAGAAAGAAGTTGAAGATTACTACGCAAGTCTTAAAGATTTGTCAGACCCGACACCGGTAATGTACGGTCTGAACTCCAAGAAAATCAAAGTAGACGGCAAAGTTGTTGAAGACGTTTACAAAATCGGCGGACTATACTCAAACGCGATCGAAAAAATCGTTTTCTGGCTTGAAAAAGCAAAAGCTACAACCGAAAGTGAAGCTCAGCGCAAGACTATCGAACAGTTGATTGAATATTACACAACAGGTGATTTGAAAAAATTCGACGAATATTCAATTTCATGGGCTGAAGATACTCAGAGCAAAGTTGACTTCGTTAACGGTTTCATCGAATCTTACGGTGACCCTCTTGGCATGACTGCATCATGGGAATCTATCGTAAACTTCAAAAACCTCGGAGCTTCAAAACGTACATCAATCATCAGTTCCAACGCACACTGGTTTGAACAGAACTCTCCAGTTGACAACCGATTTAAAAAAGAAAATGTAAAAGGTATTTCAGCAAAAGTTATCACAGCTTGTATCCTTGCCGGTGACTGCTACCCTTCTACTCCTATCGGTGTAAACCTTCCGAACTCAAACTGGATCCGCGCCGAACACGGTTCAAAATCAGTAACAATCGAAAATATTACAACTGCATACGATATCGCTGCAAAAGGCAACGGATTTGCTGAAGAATTCATTCTTGAACAGGAAGACCGCGATTTGATTGACAAATACGGTGTAATCACAGACAACCTTCATACAGACCTTCACGAATGTCTTGGTCACGCATCAGGCAAATTGCTTCCGGGTGTTGACCCTGACGCATTGAAAGAACACGGTTCTACTCTTGAAGAAGCACGTGCCGACTTGTTCGCTTTATATTATCTGGGAGACCCGAAACTTCTTGAACTTGGTCTTCTTGACAACAAAGACGCTTACAAAGCGGAATACTACAAATATCTTCTAAACGGCCTTATGACTCAGTTGATGAGAATCGAACCGGGTAAAGATGTTGAAGAAGCTCACATGCGTAACCGTAAAATGATTTCTGAATGGGTTATGAAACACGGTGCAAAATCCAAAGTTGTTCAATTGATTCAGAAAGACGGCAAAACATACCTTAAGATTAACAATTACAAAAAACTTCGCAAACTGTTCGGTCAGTTATTGGAAGAAGTTCAGCGCATCAAATCTGAAGGAGACTACAAAGCAGGAGCTGCTCTTGTAGAAAAATACGGTGTTAAAGTTGACCAGAAACTGCATCAGGAAGTACTTGACAGATATGCAAAACTTCATATCTCTCCTTACAAAGGATTTGTAAACCCTGTATATGTTCCTGAATATGACGCTCAAGGCAATATCACAGATATCAAACTTGATTACACTGAAGGCTACATGGAACAGATGCTTCGTTATTCAAAAGACTACTCTCCTCTAACAAGATAAGAAACAGTTCAAATTCCATACGGCGGGTCTTGCGTTGCAAGGCCCGTTTTTTTTTATGCGGAAAGCCGAATTATGTTTTATTATGCAAAAAAATTCTATAATTCGGGAAATATACGTTTACTTTGTAGAGTTTGAGAGACAAAGTCTCAACCCGAATAAGAAAATCCTGTTTGGAAAACAATAATAGAAAATAGAAATGCTCTGCTGAATTCAGCAGAATTTATGAGTAACATCAATGAATAATGTTTTAATTATTGACGACGAACCTACCATACGAATGCTTCTGGGAAAAATACTCGAACTGGAAGGTTATGAGATTTATTCTGCAAAGAATCGTATGTCCGGGATAGAAACACTTCGAAAGCATAATATCGATATCATACTGTGCGATGTATTTTTACCGGACGGAAACGGCATCAATATGGTTCCGGAACTGGCACAGATATCCCCACAATCAAAAATTATTCTTTTGACTGCCCACGGGAATATTTCTGACGGTGTCCAGGCAATCAAGAACGGAGCTTTCGACTACATTGTCAAAGGTGATGACAATACCAAAATAATTCCGATTGTAAACCGTGCAATGGACGAAATTATCAAAGAGTCCGGAGGCAAGCAATCGCAAAAGAAGAACGTAGTAAATTTCAAATCCATTATCGGAAATTCTGCCTGTCTGCAAAACGCCATCAATATGGCCCGGAAAGTTGCAGCAACAGATGTATGCGTACTTCTTACAGGGGAAACAGGTACAGGTAAAGAAATCTTTGCCCAATCCATCCACAATGAAAGCCTGCGAAAAAACAAAAATTTTGTAGCCCTCAACTGCTCCGCATTCAGCCGCGAACTACTTGAAAGCGAATTATTTGGTCACAAAGCCGGATCTTTTACCGGAGCGACAAAAGACAAAAAAGGTTTGTTTGAGGAAGCGGACGGTGGTACAATTTTCCTGGATGAAATCGGAGAGATGGAATTCGACATGCAGGCAAAACTGCTGCGAGTGCTTGAATCTCATGAATTTATTAAAATCGGTGATACCAAACCGACAAAAGTCAATGTCCGCATTATTGCGGCAACCAACCGTGATTTGAAAAAAGAGATTGAAAAGAAACAGTTCCGTGAAGACCTGTATTTCCGCATCTCAGTTTTCCAGATATATTTACCGCCGCTGAGAGAGCGTATCGGAGACCCGAAACTTCTTGCAGAACACTTTACACGCTGCATGGCAGAAAGCATTCAACACAAACAAATAGGTATTGATCCGGAATGTATTAAACTAATGGAAGCATACTCATGGCCGGGAAATATCCGCGAATTGAAAAACGTAATCGAACGCGCACTGATTGTCTGCGACTCGGAAATCAAACCAGACGATCTTCCGGTTGATATCCGCTTGAACAACAATCCGGGAACTCCGATGTCCGAATTCGACCTGGCAACCATGGAACGCAACCATATTGCCAAAATTCTGGAATATACCAAAGGAAACAAAACCGAAACCGCCCGACTACTAAAAATCGGACTTACCACTTTGTACCGGAAAATTGAAGAGTACAAAATTCCCGCAGATACCGGAAAATAAACAACAAAACGTACCATAATGAAAGAGACCCTTCCAAAATGAAAGGGTCTCTTTTTGTATCTGGTATCCTGAAATATTTCTATTTCACTATACATCAACGCATTGCAACCATCGACATGCCAGTGGCACAGCCTTTGTCATATAGTATGGCAAAGATGTTTAACTAAATAAAAAATTTTTATGAGTGTATTTATCGAATTTGCAATCTGCCTGCTGTTAGGCATTGCCTGCTTCGGATTATTTTATGGATGTATTAACTATTTTGAAAAAGTTTAAAAAGCTAAAAACTAAAAATCACGTATGTATACATTATTATTTATCATTGGTCTTGTAATGTTCGGTTACCTTTTCTACGTATTGGTAAAACCGGAAAAATTCTAAAAACTTATGAATACTGAAATTATAGGTGTAATAACACAAATAGTAGTTGTTGTAGCGTTAAGCTACCCTCTTGGAAAATATATAGCAAAAGTTTACAAGGGCAACAAAGTCTGGTCTGATTTCATGAAGCCCGTTGAAAAACTTATTTACAAACTTTCCGGAATCAACCCGGAAAAAGAAATGGACTGGAAACAGTTCCTTAAAGCGCTGCTTGCAGTCAACCTGCTTTGGTTTATCTGGGGTATGGTATTGCTGGTTTCTCAGGGATATCTTCCGCTTAATCCGGACGGAAACATCGGCCAGACTGCACACCAGGCGTTCAACACATGTATCTCCTTTATGGTAAACTGTAACGAACAGCACTACAGCGGCGAAAGCAACCTTACATACTTCACTCAGATTTTCGTCATCATGCTGTTCCAATTCGTAACTGCAGCCACCGGTATGGCAGCCATGGCAGGTATCATGAAAGCCCTTGGTGAAAAGACAACACGCACTATCGGCAACTTTTGGAAATATCTTGTTCTAAGTTGTACTCGTATTCTATTGCCTCTTGCATTGGTAGTAGGTTTTATTCTGATTATCGAAGGTACTCCGATGGGCTTTGACGGAAAAATGGAATTAACAACAATGGAAGGTGAAATACAGAATGTATCTACAGGTCCTGCAGCAGCAATCGTTCCTATCAAGCAATTGGGAACAAACGGTGGCGGTTACTTCGGTGTCAACTCTTCTCACCCTCTTGAAAACCCGTCTTACCTTTCCAATATGGTAGAATGCTGTTCAATCATCCTTATTCCAATGGCAATGGTGTTCGCATTCGGATTCTACGTAAAACGCAAGAAACTCGGCTACAGCATCTTCGGTGTTATGCTTGTGGCATTCCTTATCGGTGTTGCCATCAACGTATCCCAGGAAATGGGCGGCAACCCTCGTATTGACGATATGGGAATATGCCAGGACAACGGTGCGATGGAAGGTAAAGAAATACGCATCGGTTCCGGAGGTACAGGTTTGTGGAGTATCGTTACAACAGTTACATCCAATGGTTCCGTAAACGGTATGCACGATTCAACAATGCCGCTGTCAGGCTTGATGGAAATGCTTAATATGCAGATCAACACATGGTTCGGCGGTGTAGGTGTCGGATGGATGAACTACTTCACTTTTATTATTATCGCAGTATTTATCAGCGGATTGATGGTCGGACGAACTCCGGAATTCATGGGTCACAAAGTCGAGGCCAAAGAAATGAAGATTGCCTCTATCGTGGCATTGCTTCACCCGTTCGTAATCCTTGTAGGTACAGCACTGGCAGCATATCTGTTCGTTCATGCTCCTGAATTTGTAGCAAGCGAAGGCGGATGGCTGAACAACCCGGGATTCCACGGATTGAGCGAAATGCTTTACGAGTTCACATCCTGTGCAGCCAACAACGGTTCCGGTTTTGAAGGTTTGGGCGACAATACATGGTTCTGGAACATATCCTGCGGTATCGTACTTATCCTGAGCCGTTTCATCCCGATTATCGGTCAGGTGGCAATTGCAGGTCTTCTTGCTCAGAAGAAATATATTCCTGAAAGCGCAGGTACTTTGAAAACAGATACAGCGACATTCGGCGTAATGACATTCGCAGTTATTTTCATCGTTGCAGCTCTTTCATTCTTCCCTGCACAGGCACTTAGCACAATCGCAGAACACTTCAGTCTGTAATACTTAATTGAATAAAACAATATTAGATATGAAATCCAATAACAAATCATCTCTATACAAGAACGGTCAAGTTCTGGAGAGTTTGAAACAATCTTTCATAAAATTGAATCCTCGTATCATGATTAAAAATCCGATCATGTTCACAGTTGAGGTTTCAACACTTTTCATGCTGCTGGTTACAATCTACTCAGCAATATACACATCACAAGGATCTTTCGTTTACAATGTCTGGGTATTCATCATTCTTTTCGTGACACTCCTTTTTGCAAACTTTGCTGAAGCTATCGCTGAAGCACAGGGTAAAGCCCAGGCTGACAGTCTTCGCAAAACACGTGAAGAAACTCCCGCAAAACTTATCGTAGACGGCAAGGTTACAACCGTTAGCAGTTCTCAGTTGAAAAAAGGCGACGTATTCGAATGTGAAGCCGGCGATACCATTCCGTCTGACGGTGAAATTATCGAAGGTCTTGCATCTATCGACGAAAGTGCCATCACAGGTGAATCCGCACCGGTAATCAGAGAGGCCGGCGGTGACAAGAGCTCCGTAACAGGCGGTACAAAAGTTTTGTCAGACCATATCAAAGTGGTTGTTACAACCCAGCCGGGTGAAAGTTTCCTTGACAAAATGATTGCACTGGTTGAAGGTTCAAGCAGACAGAAAACTCCGAACGAAATCGCGTTGACTATCCTGCTGGCTGTATTTACACTAATCTTTCTGGTTGTATGTATCACGCTTAAACCGATGGCGGATTATTCCAATACTCCGATTACAATCGCAGCGTTCATCTCATTGTTCGTATGTCTGATTCCGACAACAATCGGCGGTTTGCTTTCAGCAATCGGTATCGCAGGTATGGACCGCGCCTTGAAAGCAAACGTCATTACAAAATCAGGTAAAGCAGTTGAAACCGCAGGTGATATCGATACCCTTCTTCTTGACAAAACCGGTACAATCACTATCGGTAACCGTAAAGCGACAGAGTTCTACCCTGTCAACGGTCTTGAAAAACAGGCATTCATTGAAGCGTGTATGATGTCTTCTGTATCAGACGATACTCCAGAAGGCAAATCAATCATCGAACTTGGCCGAAAATCCGGCATCAGAATGCACACTCTGAATACCGAAGGTTCTCACATGATTAAATTTACTGCAGAAACAAAATGCTCGGGTATCAACCTTAAAGACGGAACAGAAATCCGTAAAGGTGCATTTGACGCCATCCGCAAAATCATTACTGACGCAGGCAACAAATTCCCAGAAGAAACAGAAGCGGTAATCACAAGAATTTCCGGCAACGGCGGTACTCCGCTTGTAGTTTGTGTCAACAAACAGGTTGCAGGTGTCATCGAATTGCAGGACATCATCAAACCGGGAATCGAAGAACGATTTGAACGCCTTAGAAAAATGGGTGTAAAAACAGTAATGGTAACCGGAGACAACCCGCTTACAGCAAAATATATCGCAGAAAAAGCCGGTGTTGACGATTTTATCGCCGAAGCAAAACCTGAAGACAAGATGAACTACATCAAAAAAGAACAGGCGGCAGGAAAACTGGTAGCCATGATGGGTGACGGTACAAACGATGCCCCGGCACTTGCCCAGGCTGATGTCGGCGTGGCAATGAACAGCGGTACACAGGCAGCAAAGGAAGCCGGCAACATGGTAGACCTTGACAACGACCCAACCAAACTGATTGAAATTGTAGAAATCGGCAAACAGCTGCTGATGACCCGCGGTACACTGACAACATTCTCAATTGCCAACGACGTTGCTAAATATTTCGCAATCATCCCGGCTTTGTTCATGGTTTCCGTTCCGCAGCTTACAGCATTGAACATCATGAATCTTCACAGCCCTGAAAGCGCAATTCTTTCAGCTATTATCTTCAACGCAATCATCATCCCAATTCTTATTCCGCTTGCACTTAAAGGCGTGGCATACAAACCGATCGGAGCGAGTGCATTGCTTCGCAGAAACCTGCTGATTTACGGTCTTGGCGGTATAATCGCACCGTTCGTGGGTATCAAACTTATCGACATGTTTGTAGGATTATTCTTTTAACAACTGACTTATATAAAAACAGATATGAAAAATTTAATGAAATCTATACGAATCACACTTGTATTCAGTGTATTCTTCGCTCTTTGCTATGTATTGGTCCTTTGGATATTTGCACAGTTTGCAGCACCGGGAGAAGGCGGTAATGCTGAAACCGTCAAACTGAACGGCAATGTTGTAGGTGTGGCCAATGTAGGACAAAACTTTACAAAAAATATCTATTTCTGGGGTCGCCCGTCATGTGCCGGAGACGGCTATGACGGCTCCAGTTCAGCCGGAAGCAACAAAGGTGTTACCAACCCGGAATACCTTGCAGAGGTTGAAGCCCGTATTGATACATTCCTTGTAAAACATCCTTATCTGACTCGTTCACAGGTACCTGCCGAAATGGTTACTGCCAGCGGTTCCGGTCTGGATCCTGATATTACTCCGGAATCGGCTCGAGTTCAGGCAAAACGTGTTGCAGCAGCTCGCGGAATCAGCGAGGATGCGATTCTTAAAATCATTGAAGATGTTACAGAATCACCGTTACTTAGCATTCTAGGCCCTTCCAAAGTCAATGTTTTGAAATTAAATGTAGCACTTGAAGAAGCGTACCCGTCTAACAAATAATACTACAACCATATACAATATATTCAATTTCAGTATGAAAAATTTCACAAAAATCTTAATCGCTGCAGTTGTTGCAGTAATCGCAATTCCGAGCGTTGTACGTGCTGAAAACAAATTTTCAGTAAACGGTAAAATCGACTTTGTTTCAGACTACGTATGGCGCGGCGCCTACCAGGGTTCAGGTATTTCAGTTCAACCGTCTCTTACATTGGGTTATGCCGGACTGACCGTGAACGCATGGGGAAACCAGAGTTTGTCAAAGGATGCCAAAGAATTTGACATCAACCTCGGCTACAGTATCAAAAACTTTACAATCACAGTTTCCGACTACTGGTGGTCCGGCGTTGACAAACGGTACGGCGACTACAGCAACGACCACTATTTCGAAGCGTCTCTTGCATACTGTTTCGGTGAAAAAGTTCCGTTGACTCTTTCATGGAGCACAATGTTTGCCGGCGGTGACAAAAATGAAAACGGAGACTTGCAGGCCTCAACTTATATCACAGCCTCCTATCCGTTTACATTGCCGAAAGAAATCATATTAACACTTGCTGTCGGTTTCACACCATGGAAAGGTATGTATCACGACAAAGCAGCGGTTACAGACGTTTCCGTCAAAGCGGGCAAAGATTTTAAAATTGGTAACAAATTTACCCTTCCTGTCTTTGTTCAGGCAATTGCCTCTCCCGCTTACGACCGCACATATCTGGTCGGCGGTATAGGATTCGGCTTCTAGGAATCCATATATCTTATGATTGTAACAGAAATACCCGAAACTTAAAAAATGAGACCATCTGTCTAAATCGTGTTTATGGAAATTTTTATAACAATAGTGCATTCAAATTTTGTATTAGAAATAATTTCTGTATAGATATGAAACGTGTCTCTTTCGTTTTGGGAATTCTGTTACTTTTTGAATCCGTATTTCTGATTGTCAGTACCGCAGTTGCACTAATATATCAGGAATCGTTCGGTTATCTTGTCCTGTCATTTCTTATTACTGCCGCTACGGGTGCCATCTTAACGTTGGCAGGCAGAAATGATTTCAGACAATTGACAAATAACGAGGGGTACAGCATTACAGGAGCTTCATGGCTTCTGTTTGCTGTTTTCGGTATGTTCCCCTATTATCTTGGCGGATTTGTCCCAACACTTACCGATGCATTTTTCGAATCCTTGTCCGGATTTACAGCAACAGGGTTGAGCGTAATTAACGATATTGAATCTAAGCCTTGCGGAATTCTGTTCTGGAGAAGCGTTACCCAGTGGGTCGGTGGATTGGGGATTCTGGTTACTGTGATTGCTTTTCTGCCGAATCTGAACGGAATGAACAAACAATTGTTTTTAACTGAAACCACCAACGTCACCTACCACAAAATCAGTTCCGGAACCGGAAGGACTTCGCTGATTATCATCGTAATCTATGCAACTCTGACATTACTGGCTGGTTGCTCACTGTTTTTAAGCGGAATGTGTCCGTTTGATGCGGTATGTCACTCGTTTTCTGCCGTATCAACCGGAGGATTTTCCACAAAAAATGCGGGTATAGCATACTGGAACATTCCGGTAATTGAAATCATCCTCGGATTCTTCATGTTCATCTCCGGAATCAATTTTGCACTGATTTGTAAACTTGCAAAAAAGGAAACCGATACTCTTGTCAAGGATGACGAACTTAAATGGTATTACAAAACCGCCATTCTGTTTATCGTTTTGGTTGCAGGAATTCTGACAGCAACCGAAACCTACGACGGCGGTACATCTTTAAGAAAATCATTCTTTTTCATTACTTCTGCAATTTCATCAAACGGTCTTCCTAACGGGAATATCGGAAACTGGACTCCGTTTCTACAAATGCTACTGCTTGTCATTCTGGCAGCGGGAAGCTGCACCGGTTCGGCCGGGGGCGGCATCAAATATCTGCGCATCATGATTATGGTAAAAAACATCAGAAACCAGTTCCGACTGCTGTTCAACCCGAATATCATCTATTCCGTAAACGTGAACAAAACCGCATTGCAACCGCAGATATTCGCCACCGCATTCATATTCGTCATAATCTTTATATTCTTTGTTTTTGCCGGATGGGTGGTACTTCTTGCAGTTGACGTGAGTTTTGACGACGGCATCAAAGCGGTTATGGCAGCAATATGCAATTCGGGGCCCGGAATTATGAGTTTCACTGACGAATTCTCAATGTCCGCACTTCCGGACGTTGCCAAATGGATACTTTCATTCCTGATGCTTGCCGGCAGGCATGAAATTCTCGGGTTACTGCTTCTGTTCTACAGAGGTTTCTGGAAAGGGAATGTGTAATTTTTCACATATTATAAAACTTTAAATTATAATTCAATAAATACAATTGATATATTTGCCAATATAAAAATCAACAAATGGAGAATAACGAAAAGAATGTTCAGCATTTTCTGGATTTGATAAAACGCTCTCAACGGGGTATTTTCAAAATCTATATCGGAATGATTGCCGGTGTCGGCAAGTCATACCGTATGCTTACGGAAGCCCGCGAAATGGTTGAAAACAGTATTGACGTCCAAATCGGGTACATCGAAACTCACGGCAGAGCCGGAACTGAAGCGATGCTTCAGGGGCTGCCGGTAATTCCGAGAAAGAAAATCTTTTACAAGGGTAAAGAACTTGAAGAGATGGACCTGGATGCAATTCTTCAGCTGCATCCGAAAGTCGTTATCGTTGACGAACTTGCCCACACCAATGTGGAAGGCAGCCGAAACGAAAAACGCTGGCAGGATGTAATGGAACTGCTGGATGCGGGAATCAACGTGATTTCGGCCGTAAATATCCAGCACATCGAGAGTCTGAAAGACGATATCAAAGGAATTGCAGGTATCGAAGTGCACGAACGTATTCCGGACAAAGTGCTGCAGGAAGCCGATGAGGTGGTAAACATTGACCTTACCGCAGAAGAATTGATAGACCGTCTTAAAGCGGGGAAAATCTACAATCCCGCGAAAATTCAGATTGCTCTGAACAACTTTTTCAAAACGGAAAACATTCTCCAGCTGCGAGAACTTGCACTAAAGGAAGTAGCCTTCCGTGTAGAACGAAAGGTGGAATCCGAAATCTATCCGACAAACCAGTCGAGAAATGAAAAGATTCTGGCATGCATCAGCAGCAACGAGCATACTCCGAGACATATCATCAGAAACGCCTACAAACTTTCGACACGATACAATACATCCTTTATTGCACTGTACGTACAAACCGAGAAAGAGACTCCCGACAAAATCGGATTGTCTTCCCAGCGTCATCTGCTGAATCATTTCAAACTGATTACAGAACTGGGCGGTACAATTGTACAGGAACGGTCTGACAATATTACGGATGCAATCATAAAAACCTGTAAAGAACGTAAAATCACAACCGTTTGTATGGGACAACCCGCATTCAAAATGCCGGGAACCTTCTTTAGAATCGGACAATACAAAAGTTTTCTCAAAGAGTTGTCCGCAATGAAAATAAATTTGCTTATTATTGCATAACAATCAAACAGAACTCAATATGAACATAAAAACCAAACTTACGCTTGCAATAGGTATACTGGTGGCAATGATTGTTCTGGTCGTTGCCCTGTCAATTACCAACTTACAGATACTAACTGCAACAGAACCCAACAGTCCGGCTGCCGCACCAGGTCTTGCCCGTGCACTGATATGGGTGTCAATAACCGGAGGAATCTGCATCCTCATCGGATTGTTTATCATGTACAAAATTCCGCAATCCATCAACGAACCGCTGAAGAAATTGTCGGACAGCATTCTTGAAATTGCGAACCACAACTATAATGTCTCACTGGACCTGAAAGGCACTCGTGAACTGGAATCCATGACCAGCAATTTCAACCGTATGACCAACCGTTTGAGAGATTATCACAACAGTTCCATTTCAGAACTGAAGACCTCCAAACGATATCTGGAGACCATTATCAATGCCATCAACGAGCCGATTATCGGTCTGGACAATGAAATGAAAATCATTTTTATCAACGATGAGGCGATAAAGATTCTGAATCTTTCCCGCGAGGGCATAAAAGACCAGACTGCTACCGATATCGCATTGAAAAACGATTTGTTGAGACGTTTGATGTGCGGATTAATTGACGGCAACGAAGCAGTTCCAGGCAAGAGCAAACGCGAACCGTTGAAAATTTACGCCAACAACAAGGAAAGTTATTTCCGCGTAAACTATATGGATATCTCTATGAAAGGGAAAGACGGCGTAACTCCTGAGAAAAAAGGCAATGTTATCATGCTGAAAAACGTTACTGAATTCAAGGAACTGGATACAGCCAAAACGACTTTCATTTCAACCATTTCCCACGAATTGAAAACTCCGATTTCCGCAATTCTGATGAGTTTACAGCTGCTTGAAGACAAACGCATCGGTCCGTTGAATACAGAACAGGAAGCGTTGTCCGAAAGCATCAAGGATAACAGCAACAGGTTGCTGAGCATCACCGGAGAACTTCTGAACATGAGCCAAGTGGAAAGCGGAAAACTTCAACTGAAACCGAAGATTACCAAACCGATTGAATTGATTGAATATGCCATCAAGGCAACAAGCGTTCAGGCTGACAGATCCGGCATTCAGGTAGAAGTCAAATATCCGGAAGAAGACAAAATCAAGAAACTGTTTGTCGACAGCGAAAAGATTGCCTGGGTGCTGACCAACTTGTTGAATAATGCTATCCGTTATACCGGCGAATTCGGACGTGTAATTGTCGGAGCGGAACAGGTCGACGACAAAAACATTCAGATTTACGTTCAGGACTTCGGCAAAGGTATTGATGCAAGATATCACGAAAGTATTTTCGAACCATACTTCCGCGTTCCGGGAACCAAAGTCCAGGGCAGCGGACTGGGATTGTCTATTTCAAGAGATTTCGTTTCCGCACACGGCGGGACACTTGTTGTTGAGAGCGAAATAGGAAAAGGCAGCAAGTTCGTGATGACTATCCCCTGCTGAGAATTATCTCAATATCATATAACGTACCCTGTTACTCTGCGGGGTACGTTTTTTGTTTTCAGAATTCGTTTATATCTTTGTATTTGATATGGCAAACAAGTTATACAACAGGAATGCGGTATTCATCGCAGCATGCATCGGGATGTGTCTTTTCGGCATTTCCATGGTAACCGTCGGGTCAATTTTACCGGAGATAGCAAGTACGCTGCACTTCAACAATATGCAGTCGGCTGCCCTTGTAACCTTCATTCCGGTCGGAATGCTTGCCGGATCGCTTCTCTTCGGTCCGGTGATTGACAGATACGGATACAAATATATGCTGATTGCCGGATGTCTGTCCGTCGTTCTCGGCTTCTTCGGATTGTCATATTTCAAATCGCTGGCATTACTGCAAACGACTATCGCATTAATCGGATTCGGCGGCGGTATTCTTAACGGAGAAACCAATGCGCTGGTTGCCGATATCTCTGATGAAAACAAAAAAGCATCAAACATGAGTTTTCTCGGCATTTTTTACGGTGTCGGCGCTGTTTGTATTCCTTTGCTAATCAGTTTCCTTTCCGCGAAACACAACTATAATGAAATTCTGCAATATTTCGGAACATTCATGCTGCTGTGCGTTATATTTTGCGCAGCCGTCAAATATCCGCAACCCAAACAGGCTCAGGGATTTTCATTAAAAGACAGTTTCAATTTTTTGAAAACAGGAATACTTCCGTTGTTCTGTCTAATACTGTTTTTTGAGGGAGGTATTGAAAGCGTAAGCAACAACTGGTTGACAACATATTTTACACAGAATACAGAACTCACAAAATCGGAAGGTCTTCAGGCTTTAACTTTTTTGATACTCGGAATGACTGCAGCCCGAATTTTTCTGGTGTTTCTTTGTAAAAAATTCAACCAGTTTATGGCTTTGCGAATCAGCCTGCTCCTTGCAACAATCGGATTCGTAATTCTGACCGACTCTCCTGGACCTGTTCATGTTTATGTTTCGATGCTGCTTGCCGGAATCGGACTCGCTGCCACCTACCCTGTAATACTTGGCGGAATCGGCTCAAGCTACAGCGCAATTTCCGGTACTGCAATCGGAATCGCTCTGACCGTGGGTCTTGTCGGACAAATGCTGTTGAATCTGTTCACCGGCATACTGACCGACTCCATGGGAATACAAATGTTCCCGTATTTAATTATATCATGTATTGTAATTATGCTGGTACTTGTTACCGCACTCAAAGAAAATAAATAATATGAACGAAATCAATGTCTCCGAAATTTCGGAATTGAATATATTCATCTCCTGTACAGAAGGAATGTACCTGAACATGAGTCTCGAAAAAGGCAATGTAAAATGCATCAACTATTACTACTACGGGACATCGGACACACGAGAGGACGGACAGTCCAAACACAATCCGGAAGTTTTTGACAATATTGCCGGTGATACATTGAAATTCACCCGTCGTGAAATCAATACTCCGCTGCCGGAAAACTTCAAACTGAAAATTGAATATACAACAGCCGACGGCAATAGCGAAACGATTACAGAAATTGACAGAAATGCTTTTATGGAACTGCTGATGTCTATCTCCAACAACATCGAAGAATTTATTTTCGTCAACGGTTTCAGATATTATCTATAAATCATAACAACAAAGTCTATGCTTACAGAACTGAAAGATATAAAACAGGAATTTTTTGCATATCGAAACGGTATGCTGGCTGACACTTTGCGTGATGCGGGTGATACTCACAAAATCATATTCGGCCTTAATGTACCGCAAATCAAAGCGATTGCCGACAGAATTGAAAAATCGGCAGAAATCGCACAGCAATTGTGGGACAACGATACTTCCCGCGAAAGCCGTCTTGCCGCTCCGATGGTATATCCGGCAGACAAATTCAGCAAAGAGACCGCTATAAAATGGATTGATTCGCTAATCAATATCGAAGAAACCGATATTTTGTGCCACCGTTTGCTGTGTCTGACAGATTATGCGGAGGAAATGGTATATGAACTGGTAAATTCCGGGGATGACGCAAAACAATATTGCGGCTACCGTCTTGCCATCAATATCATTATGCGAAACAGATTGAAAGATTACGAAAAAATCGCAACAATCACTGTTCCGTCAGAAAATGATTCCGACAGAATTGTTCTTTTGAAAAAATCGATTCTGGATGAAATAGAGTTCCGTAAAGAAAGCGGAAACTAATTTTTGAGTTTCTCTCCAAGAATCACACCGGAAAGAATCAGGACACAACCGATATATCCGATAAGAGTGATTCGTTCTCCAAGGAAGATTGCAGATGAAACGAGCGTGATAATCGGTCCGAGATACAGGAAATTGGAAATATTCAGCGCCCCTACTTTCTTCACCAAATAGTTCCAAATCAGGAAGGCAGACATAGATGCTCCCAAACCAAGGAACAGGATATTCGAGATTACTTTATAGTCGGTAAAGATTGAAAGACTGATATCGGAATGCATGATAAATGCGAACGGGATACTGGTTACAATACCGTAAAAGAAGACTTTTCGGGTAACCACCATAATCGGATATCTGCCGTCCTCAAAGCTTTTCAGCGCGATGGAATAGATAGACCAGCTTAGTGCTCCAAGCAATGCAAGCAGGTCTCCGACAGGACTGATTTCAAGTTTGAAACTGCTGTTATAGATAACGAAAGCAACGCCGACAAACGCTATCAGAGAACCTATGATAATGGACCTGCGGATTTTTTCGTGTCTGTAGAATATTTTTGTCAGGATTGCAGTCAACAGCGGACAAACGGAAATAATCAAACCGACATTGGAAACGAGGGTATGCTGAATTGCAGTATTTTCTGTAATGAAATACATGGAACCTCCGGCCATACCGCAAAGCATGAACAGAATTTCATCTTTCCAGCTGCCGAATTTAAAATGTGTCCGTGTCAACATAGCCAGGCACAGATATGCGATACCGAATCGCATAATATAAATTTGCGACGGGTTCAAACCGGCATTCAACAGAACTTTGGTGGAGACAAAAGAGACGCCCCACATTGTTTCCATCAGCACAGCCAGTAAAAACAGGCCGAATGTCATTTTTTTGTATTCCTGCATTTCCTTTTTCCAAAAATTTCACAAAGATACCCAATTAATTACATTTGCCAACATGTAAAAATGTGATTTAATTGTTTTTATAAAAATCCGCCTCCGGATTAAACCAAACGGGGGATTTAAATTGTTTTAATAAAAAAAGTGCAGAACTCATGCAAGATTTTGCTACTTTACGCATTTATTAATTGTAACAATGAAAATTAAACGACAATGAAAAAAATCAAATTTGCACTATTACTGCTTATTGCCGCAGTTACAACTATTTCTCTACAATCTTGTGACGACGATGACGAAAATAACGGCTTGTATTTTCCGACTGCAATCGTTACTGTAAAGACAAACCCGGCAGACAAAGTCTGTTATCTGCAATTAAACGACGAAACAACACTGTTCCCGAGAAACATTACCAAATCTCCGTTCGGAGACAAAGAAGTTAGAGCTTTCGTAAACTATACCCAGGACGAACAGGCAATCGACGGCTATTCACATTCCGTAAATGTCAACTGGATTAACAGCATCGTTACAAAACCGATGGCCATCGACATGATGGAAGAAAATGTAAACAAATACGGTAACGACCCGCTTGAAATCGTGAACAGCTGGGAAACTGTAGTTGAAGACGGCTATTTCACAATCCGTTTCCGCACATATTTCGGCAATCGCGACAAACACGTTCTTAACCTTGTAAAAGGCAAAAACGATTATGAGGTTGTTCTTTACCACGATGCAAGAGATGATTTCGGCGGTTACGTTGCAGACGGCGTTATCGCATTCCGTCTTGACCAGCTTCCTGATACTAAAGGCGAAACTGTAGACCTTACACTTCGCTGGAAATCATTCACCGGAGATAAAGCGGCTGTATTCAAATATAAAACCAGAAAATAAAACCGCGCAGCATTGAATTTATTCCGTCAAGACAGGGAAAAATATATTGTGGGCTTGTTCAGCAAAGGAGATTCCAATGCTATGGACAAGCTTTACAATGAATATGCCAACCTGCTTGCCGGAGTATGTGAGAGATATGTCCCGGACAGTGAAACCGTCAAGGACATTCTTCAGGAAAGTTTTATCAAGATATTTTCGCAAATCAGCAGTTTTGAGTATCGGGGAAAAGGTTCTCTGAAGGCGTGGTTGACCAGAATTGTTATCAACGAATCTCTCAACCAGCTCAGAAAAGAAAAACAGTTTCAAATTTCCGACACCGATATCGACAATCTTGATTTGCCCGACGTTCCTCCTGATACCGGAGATTTGACGGAAGATGAGATTCTGGGACTCATACATCAACTTCCGCCGGGCTACAGAGCAGTCTTCAACCTCTTCGTGATTGAAGGAAAAAGCCACAAAGAAATTGCAGATATTCTAAATATTAAAGCCGACAGTTCGGCATCGCAATTTCACCGTGCGAAAAGCATGCTCGCAAATATGATAACTGAATATAAAATTAAAAAAGACAAGAGATGAACAACTGGACCAACGACATATACAACAAACTTTCCAACCGCAAGGGGAAAGCTCCGGCAGGTCTGCTCGACGACATCAAACTTGAGATGTCCCGTCGGGGAATATCTCCTGTCTCAAAAAGAATAAAACCGTTATGGTATTTGCGCACCGCAGCGGCAGCTGTATTCATCGCTGTTGTTTTGGGAACCGGATATTATTTTGTTTCCGAACAAAAATTTGAAGGTCCGGCAAAAACAGCGCGAAATATTCATAATGAAATAGTACCACAACCGGAGTCAGAAACTATATATGCTGATACGACCTCCGTACAAAACGAGAATCCCCTGCCCGCTTTGAAAGCGAAATACAGCAATCCGTCCAGCCGCGGTGTTCAGGATTATCTTGCGGAAAACAAGGCCGAAACAGAAACTGTTTTGAATGAATCTGACAATGTTGAGCCCGAGGAATCAACATCTGAAGAAATTCAAACAGACAATTCTGAGAAAACAGAACCAAAGGCAAAAGAATACAAATCCTCAGAACTCCGGGAATCCAATGAAACCGGATTATACAACAGAGACAGTTTCTATGAAGTTCCGAAAATAAAGTCGAAAACGAGCAAGATTTCATTCGGAGCGTTTTACGCGGGAACCATGACTGAAAAGTCTTCAGCGATGACCGGATTTCTGACAATGGCAGACCCTATCGGGTCTCACAACAAAGATATGTCCGAACACGCGGATGTCAAAGATTTTACCAGCGATTCCAGAACGAAAACCAAACATTACCAGCCGGTAAAAGTCGGAGTTTCGTTCAAATATCAAATCAATAGCAGATGGGGAATTCAAACCGGGTTAAACTACAGTTATCTGTATTCAGAAACAAACAATGTTTCAAGCACCTCATCATTCAAATCCAACCAGAGACTGCATTATCTGGGGATTCCGCTGAATGTTGCCTGCAATATCTGGACAAACGACAAGTTCAATATCTACGCAACAGCCGGAGGACAACTTGAAAAACTGGTTTCGGGCAACATTAATACCGATTTCAAAATCAACGGTGCCGACAAGACCCATGTAAGGGAGAAAGTTACCGAAAACAATATACATTCTTCCGTCAACCTCTCAGCTGGTGCGGAATACATGTTTACCCGCAACATCAGCATTTACGCAGAGCCGGGTATCGTATATTATTTCGACAACAAAAGTCCGGTAGAATCGGTTTATAACCAGAATACAGTCAAATTCAACATAAACGTCGGATTAAGATATACGCTGAACAATTAATAATTCATATGGTGATTTGAACGGGGATATTTCGAAAGGGATATTCCCGTTTTCTTATTCTGCCAACAGTACCAATCGTTTATGATAACACCCCTTGACAACTGTTTCAAAACACGCAAATAAAAAAGCTTTTTTGATTGCAAACTATTGCGTTTAGCATTATCTTTGTAGAGTAATTGGGTAACAATGATGGAAGATAAAAATAAATCTGTTGCTGAAGAGAAATTCACTTCATTTCTGAAAGTGAAAAAGCTACGCAAGACCCCTGAAAGATTTGCTATCCTTGACAAAGTATTGACAATAAACGATCACTTTAACATTGAGGCACTGCATCTTGCACTTGAACAGGACTCATATCATGTAAGTAAAGCGACCGTATACAATACCATGGATTTATTGTGCGAATGCGGCCTTGTTCGCAAACACCAGTTTGGCGACCAGCAGGCCCAGTATGAAAAGGTCGTCGGCAAAAGCGGAATAAACCACCAGCATCTGATATGTACCGAATGCGGTAAAATCAAAGAGGTGAAAGATCCGGAATTCATAGCTTATTTAAATTCAAAAAAATATAATGCATTCACCATCTCATATTTTTCAATATGCGTATACGGTGTGTGCAATAACTGTTTGCGCAAAATGAAACGCAACCAGAAAGAAAAGAATAAAAAATAATAACTAACAAATAAAGAACGTAAGAATTATGAAAATTGATGTTCTACTAGGATTACAGTGGGGTGACGAAGGTAAAGGTAAAGTAGTTGACGTACTAACTCCGAATTACGACGTGGTTGCCCGTTTTCAGGGAGGTCCCAACGCAGGTCACACACTTGAATTCGAAGGTCAGAAATATGTACTTCGCTCAATCCCGTCAGGAATTTTCCAACATGGACAAATCAACATTATCGGTAACGGCGTTGTTCTTGACCCGGTATTGTTCAAAGAAGAAGCCGAAGCGCTTGAACAAAGCGGAAAAAACATCAAAAATATTCTTAAAATTTCCAAGAAAGCTCACCTGATTCTTCCGACACACCGTCTTCTTGACGCTGCAAACGAAAAACTTAAAGGTGACGCAAAAATCGGTACTACAGGTAAAGGCATCGGTCCTACTTACACCGACAAAATCAGCCGAAACGGTCTTCGTGTAGGTGATATCCTTGATGATTTTGATGCAAAATATACAGCTGCCAAAACCAAACACATGAATCTTCTTCACGCACTGGGCGAAAATCCAGATGTAACTGAAGCGGAAGCTAAATGGATGGAAGCAATCGAATATTTGAAAGGCTACGAACTGGTTGACAGCGAACACTATGTAAACAAATTGCTTAAATCAGGCAAAACAATCCTTTGCGAAGGAGCTCAGGGTACATTGCTTGACGTTGACTTCGGTTCATATCCGTTCGTAACATCATCCAACACAATCTGTGCTGGTGCATGTTCAGGTCTTGGCGTTGCTCCTAACAAAATCGGTGATGTATTCGGTATCTTCAAAGCATACTGTACACGCGTTGGCAGCGGTCCGTTCCCGACAGAACTTTTCGATGAAACAGGCAAAAAAATTCGCGACCTTGGCCACGAATACGGAGCAGTTACAGGTCGTGAACGTCGTTGCGGCTGGATTGACCTTGTTGCACTTCGCTATGCTATCATGCTTAACGGCGTTACCAAACTGATTATGATGAAGAGCGACGTTCTTGATACATTCGATACAATCAAAGCTTGTACAGCATACAATATCAACGGTGAAGAAACTACAGATTTCCCGTATTCAATCAATTCAGGTCTGACTCCTGTATACAAAGAAATCCCGGGATGGAAAACAGATATGACAAAAATCAAATCTGAAGACGAATTCCCTGCAAACTTCAAAGCATACATCGAGTTCCTTGAAAGAGAACTTGAAGTTCCGATTGCAATCGTTTCTGTAGGTCCGGACCGTGAACAGACCATCGTTCGCTAATAACTACTAAAGATTGAGACAAATTTAATACCTTAAGAATATGGCAAAAGTTAAACCGTTCAGAGGCGTAAGACCACCGAAAGAACTGATTACTGAAGTAGCTTCCCGTCCTTATGACGTTTTAAGCTCGGAGGAAGCACGCAAAGAAGCAGAAGGTAACGAGAAATCGTTATACCATATAATCAAACCGGAAATCGATTTCGAACCGGGAACAGATGAACATGATCCTAAAGTTTATGACAAAGCTGTCGAAAACTTTAAGAAATTCCAGGAAAAAGGCTGGCTTGTTCAGGATAAAGACGAGCATTATTATATCTATGCTCAGACAATGGACGGCAGAACCCAATACGGTATTGTTGTCGCAGCGTCTGTAGAAGACTACATGACAGGCAAAATCAAAAAACATGAATTGACCCGCCGCGACAAAGAGGAAGACAGAATGAAACATGTCAGAATCAACAATGCCAATATCGAGCCGGTATTCTTTGCTTTCCCTGAAAACAAAGAACTTGAAGCTATTATAGATACTGTTTCCAAAGGTACTCCTGAATACGATTTCACAGCACCAGACGGATTCGGTCACCATTTCTGGAAAATAGACGACAAGAAAACCATTGACAGAATTACAGAACTGTTTGCAGCGATTCCGTATCTGTACATTGCTGACGGACACCACCGTTCTGCGGCTGCAGCTCTTGTCGGCAACGAAAAAGCGAAAGCAAATCCGAACCACAAAGGCGATGAGGAATACAACTACTTCCTTGCTGTATGTTTCCCGGAAAACCATTTGAAGATTATCGACTACAACCGTGTTGTAAAAGATTTGAACGGACTTACAGCTGACCAGTTCATCGAAGCTGTCAAGAAAAACTTTGACGTTGAGAAAATCGGTCCTGATACATACAAACCGAACAAACTTCACAACTTCTCACTATATCTTGAAGGCAACTGGTATTCATTGACAGCCAAAGCAGGTACATACAACGACAACGACCCTATCGGCGTTCTTGACGTTACCATTTCTTCCGACCTGATTCTTCGTGATATCCTTGGTATCCACGATTTAAGGAGCGACAAGCGTATTGATTTCGTTGGCGGTATCAGAGGTCTCGGTGAATTGAAAAAACGTGTAGACAGCGGTGAAATGAAAGTTGCGCTTGCATTGTATCCTGTAAGTATGAAACAACTGATTGACATTGCAGACAGCGGCAACATCATGCCTCCGAAGACTACATGGTTTGAACCGAAACTTCGTTCAGGACTTGTTATTCACAAATTGGATTAATATTTACTCGGGACTATATGTATAAAATGACCGGCACATACATTTTGAATGTATTTACATTTATGGCAGGTGTAATATTCATGATATTGCACGACCAGCCGAATCTGATGGAATATATGGTTACTCTTATCGGACTGTTACATATCATCCCGTCTATCGCAGTTATTATAAACAGTCTTGCCAAACAGAACGATGCCGTTCCGAGCGTAGGCGCCGTTGTCGGACTTATCATTCCGGTATGCGCCATATTTATCGGACTCGTTTTGATTTCCAATCCGGTTGCTATGGTTGACTTTATTGCCTATGCAATGCTGCTGATTCTTATAATCTCCGGATTGTATCACATTCTGTTTATACTGATGTGCGACAAGAAATATCAATTCTCCATTTGGTTTTACATTCTTCCGATATTGCCGGTTATTGCCGGAGCGACTCTGTTCTTTATGAATCCGCTGGAATCACAAAGTCTGATTGTTCTGATTACGGGAGCGTCACTGGTATTGTTTACTTTGAATACCGTTGTTGAATTCTTCAGAATCAGAAGAAAAAACAAACAGGAAAGAGCAAGACTTGCTGAAAACAACATTGCTGAAACTATCGAAGAAAATGATATAATCAAATAACGAATTTCAAATACACATTATATTAATATAGCCCGACATTTAATCGGGCTATATTTTTTATACCATAGCTGAAATATAGACATAAAAAAATGCGCTCCGGAAGAACCGGAACGCATTTATGACAAATCGGATTACCCGATTATTTTTTAGTTTTCTTTTCGACAGTCTTTTTAGCTGCAGGTTTCTTTGCAGCGGCTTTTGCCGGAGCTTTCTTTTCTGCAGGTTTTGCAACCTTCTTTGCAGCTTCTTTTTCTTCTTCCTCTTCATGAAGAATATTGTTCTTCAACAATGCAACTTCCTTGTTAAGGTCTTCGATTTCGTGAGACTGATTACGGATAGTTGTCAATAGAGCATTCAACTCTTCGTTTTCGATTGTCAAAGGATACTGTTCTTCCACACGTACGATGAAATCACTCAGCACATTCATATAGTTTGTGAATGCCTGATACGGAGTTTCATACGGGCTGTAATGAGAGTGAACTGAACCGTCACTCAAATGTTTTGTAGCCATATAGAAGAAGTGGTCACTCGCTTGAAGGTAATTCCAGTCCTGTTTGATTCTGCGGTCTTCACACAAACGTACACGTTCTGCGATTGAATAAAGTTTGCGGAACGCTTCCTGCTGCAATGTATTACCCAACCATGCGCTGGTATCGCGAGCTTCGTCTGCCCAGCTCATTGGATACGGAACTGAAAGTTCTGCAACCGGTTTAAGTTTTGTAATCGCTTCTGACGGAGTTACGAAAGAAATATCGTTGTCGAATGCAAAACGAGGAAGAGCTTTCATAAATTCGAAAATACCCGTTTCTTTAGCCTGAAGTTCGCCAAGAGCTTCATAGTTAATAAACAGATTGACAAGCTGTTCTTCCTGAGGAAGCGCTGCAATCCATGAAATGAATTTGTCTGCTGTCAACGGATATTCATTCCAGTCAGTATTGCTAAAACGGAAAGAAATATCATCAGAGAAACGGGAGTTCTTCAAAAGAAGTTTCAACTTCGGAGCTGAGATTGCAGAGTACAGATAGTTAGGAGATTTCCAACCCAAAACGTGTTTTGCACCGTCAGTAATCATACCTTTGAATCCCATAGCATAAACCATGGATGCAATGTCGTCACTGTAAATCAACTCGGTGTTGCGGAAAACTTTCGGAGTTACGCCAAACAATGATTTGATTTTTTCATCGTGAGCTTTGACCTGCAATTCGAATTCTTCAGGATCTGTAAGTGATGCAAGTGAGTGAGCGTATGTTTCTGAAAGGAATTCAACACAACCTGTGTTGACAAGTTCCTTCATGGAATCGATAAATTCCGGAACATACTGTTCAAGCTGTTCAAGTGCTGTACCTGAAATTGAGAACGCAACTTTGAATTTTTTGCCGTAAGTGGCAAACATTTCTTTCAAAGTTTCATTTGCAGGAAGATATGAACGGTTTGCAATTCTTGTGATAATATCGTCATCAGCAAAATCGTCATAATAGTAATGGTCATTACCGATATCAAAGAAACGGTAGTTTCTCAAACGGAACGGCTGATGTATTTGAAAATAAAAACAAACAGATTTCATTTTATTTCGTGTTTAAATTTTTTTAGAATGAATGATTAATGGTTTTCTTGTAGATGTCGATAACTTTCGCACCGGCTTTCTTCCACTGAATAGTATCGATTTCTTTCAATCCGTATTCGTGAAGCTGGTTGTACATTGCCGGATAAGTTATAATAGAGTAAATGGCATCTGCCATTGCATCGATATCCCAGTAGTCGATTTTGATTACGTTGGAAAGAATTTCCGCGCAACCTGACTGTTTGGAAATAATTGACGGAACTCCCATCTGCATTGCTTCCAACGGAGAGATACCGAACGGTTCGGAAACAGACGGCATGATATAAACATCACTCGCTTTCAGCATTTCATACACCTGTTTACCTCTAAGGAAACCGGTAAAGTGGAAACGGTCTGCAATATCGCGGTCTGCTGCAAGTTTAATCATCTTTTCCATCATATCACCGCTGCCCGCCATTACGAAACGTACATTGTGTTTCTTTTTTAGAACTTTTGCTGCTGCTTCAACAAAATATTCCGGGCCTTTCTGCATTGTGATACGGCCAAGGAATGTAACTACTTTTTCTTTCGGTCTCTGGACTTCAAGGTTCAGCAGTTCCTGGCTAAGCGGTTCAACGGCATTGTGTACTGTTGTAACTTTTGCCGGATTGATACCATATTTTTCAATAACTGTTTTGCGGGTAAGATTACTTACTGTAATAATGTGATCGGCATTTTCCATACCGTCTTTTTCTATCGCAAATACAGTCGGATTCACATTACCGCGGCTTCGGTCAAAATCTGTTGCGTGAACATGGATAACCAAAGGTTTACCGGTAATCTGTTTTACATGAATACCAGCCGGATAAGTCAGCCAGTCGTGAGAGTGAATGATATCGCAGTCTACAGATCTTGCAATCACACCGGCAACAATTGAATAGTTGTTAATCTCTTCAAGCAGGTTATCAGGATAACGGCCTGAAAATTCGATACAACCAAGGTCATTGGTATTCAAGTTATGGAAGTCGGAATAGATATGGTTTCTCAAATCATAATATGTCTGAGGATCCATTACATTACCTATTCTGTTCTGAACATAATCCCATTGAACGTCACGCCATACAACCGGAACGCAGTTTGCACCGATTATATTGGCAAAACTTTTTTCTTCATCCCCGTGAGGTTTCGGAATCACGAAAGTGATATCCATATCCCCGTTCTCATGCATTCCCTTAGTCAAGCCGTAGCTTGCTGTACCAAGACCTCCAAGGATGTGCGGCGGGAACTCCCACCCAAACATTAATGCTTTCATATTGAGTTGAATATTTTCTTGATTAGGGTTATTTATCTATTATCTGAAGATTCTTGAACAATCTCAAAACTTCAAGCACGCCGCCGACATTCATCGCATAGCTGATTGCGCCGCGACCTGTGAACGGAGGGTTGCCGTCATACAATTCTGAAAGCGAACCGATACAGCCCTGTGTCATTTCGTCTTCGAATCCGATCATCATTCTTTCGATGAAAGAGATGCGCTGGATTCCGAATACCTTGATGTATGCGTTGACATAGAAGGCCATCAGCCACGGACGAACGGTACCCTGATAGTATGCAAGTTCACGTTCTTCCGGTGATCCCAAATATGTCGGGCGGTATCCGTAGCTCTTCGGGCTTAATGTTCTCAAGCCTTTCGGAGTAAGCAATTCCTTGGTAATAACGTCAAGAATTGTTTTTCTCTGACGTTTGTCAAGCGGAATATATTCAAGACCGATAGCAATCAGCATATTCGGGCGTACACCCAAATCAACGTAATTGCCGTCTACATAGTCATAAAGATAACCGTAATCATTATAGAATGTTTCAACAAAAGCAAGAGCCGCTCTGTCGGCAATTTCATTCCATTTTTCAACTTCTTCCTTCATGCTCTCATCGTCTTCGAACAAAGATGCGGCATATCTCAAATCATTATACCAAAGGGCATTGAATTCTACAAGATATCCGCTTCTCGGGATAATCGGAGTACCGTCTGCACGGGAAGAGTCCATCCATGAAATCGGTCGTTTTGTTCCGTCAGCCGAAACAAGTCCGTTTTCATTCAGATAAAGATTAGGATGTTTCTGATTTATGATATAGTCGAGAACTTCAGCAACATATTTGCCGTAAAGTTTTCTGGTTTCCTGTTTGTTTCCAAATTTGCGGGTATGAGCCTGAACTGCCCAAATAGACCACAACGGAACATCCGGCAAATCGAGATGTTCGATATGTTTGTCCAGTGTACCCTTCTTCATGAACTTGCGCATCGCTTTGATGGCGGAGTCCATAATTTTGGCATATTCATCCGGGTGTGTACATGCAAGAGTTGTACCCGGAAGAGCGATAAATTCATCGCGGGCACGAACTTTGAACCACGGATAACCGGCAAGAAGATACATACCGTCGGAATTCTTCAAATAAAACTGTTTTGCAGAATTCTTCAAGCAGTTGTAGAAACTGAATCTCGGAGTACGTGACTGGATTTCTGCCTCATAGGTTTTCTTAAAACTGCGTGTGCTCATTTCAGAAAGACCTGCGGAGAAATAAATTGATTCCCCCTTTTTGATAGGCATTTCGAAATAACCCGGAACGAACAGATCTTCGGTATACGGAATACCTCTGTCCTCATCCTTGGTATATTCAATATCTTTGTACCATACAGGGTCAAATACAAAATTAGGTTTGTGGCTGAACTGCATATACAGATTAGGGAATCCATTGTACATACAGCATGAGATACCGTTGCTGCATTCTGCATAATTTTGATTTGCCACACCATTGGCGATACACAAATCATTTACGTTACGGAAAGCAAGGAATGGGCGAAACTGCAAAGTTGTTGCAGAATGCGCATCGACAAGGGTATATTTAATCAGGATACGATTCTCATGCGAGATAAATACTTTTTCTTTGGTCAAAACAACGCCACCTACTCTATAAGTTAGTTTCGGCACACTCTCACAGTCAAATTCCCTAATATACTTATGTCCGTTGGGACTGTAAGTATTTCCCTTATACTTGTGCAAACCCAGATTAAACGGAGCTCCATGCTGAATTACGGTTTCATCGAGTGATGACAACAAAACGAAATTCTCGTTATTCAGTTCCGGTATCGGGCACACCAGCAAACCGTGTTGTTTTCTTGTATTACACCCGACAATGGTTGTACAATGATAAGCCCCTGATTGATTAGTTCTTAGCATCTCTTTCGGTAAAGACTGCTCCAGGTTTATCATCAAATTCTTATCGAATTTCAAATAACTCATATTTTGAGAGATTTAGGTTAAATATTATCAAGTTAATATATGATTGTTGGCTCTACGAAGTTAACTAAAATTAAATAATTGTGCAATAATTTTCAACGAATTTATTCATTATTCAAGGTTATAAAATCAACAATTTTCAAGATATTGAAAAACATCTGCTGTGCAACATGGATTTTATCAATTTTTTCATACATTTGCCTTATAAATCCGTTTATAATAATCATACAATATACTGTAATCATGAAAAATAAATTCCGGTTTCTATTAATCGCGGCAATTCTCGTTTCGCTGAATGCAAAAGCCGAAGAATGGATTCGAATCAATCAGCTTGGTTTCCTTCCGAAATCCGTTAAAGTGGCGGTTTTCATGAGCGAAGATCAGGTAACCGTATCCGAGTTTACACTGGTCAATGCGGAGACCGGCAAAGTTGTCCAGAAATTCAAGAGTATAAAAGAGACCGGCAAATTCGGGTTGATGCAATCTACCTGCAGACTCAAATTCAGCGAATTTGAAAGACCGGGGAAATATTACATCACTGCCGGAAACGCACAGTCTCCGACTTTCAGAATCGATACCGACGTATATGACGGAACTGCCGACTTCCTGTTGAACTACATGCGTCAGCAACGTTGCGGATACAATCCGTATCTGAAAGACAGCTGTCACACACACGATGCATATATCGTATATCATCCGACAAAAACCGGTCAGCATATTGACGTTCGCGGAGGATGGCACGATGCAACAGACTATCTGCAATATACAACTACAACCGCAAATACCATTTACCAGATGATGTTCGCTTACCAGCAAAATCCTGAATCATTCAAAGACGAATATCTGGCAAACGGGGACAAGGGCTCAAACGGTATTCCTGATATCATAGACGAAATTCGCTGGGGTATGGACTGGCTGGACAGAATGAATCCAGAACCGGGAGAACTTTACAACCAGCTTGCCGATGACCGCGACCACGCAGGATTCAGACTACCGAACAAGGATTCCGTTGACTACGGTTACGGACCGGGCAAAGGCCGTCCTGTATATTTTTGCAGCGGAGAACCGCAGGTAAGGGGCAAATTCATGAATGCGACAACCGGTGTGGCAAGTACTGCCGGCAAATTCGCTTCCTGCTTTGCTTTCGGAGCAAGACTGCTGAAACCGTTCTATCCCGAATTTGCTGCAAAAATCGGAGCAAAAGCCGATGCCGCATATCAGGAAGGCGTCAAAAAACCAGGTGTATGTCAGACTGCATCCGTTTTGAATCCTTATATTTATGAGGAAGACAACTGGGTGGACGACATGGAACTCGGTGCTATGGAACTGTACAAATCTACCGGAGATATCAAATATCTTAAACAGGCGGTTGAATACGGACGCCGCGAACCAGTTACACCGTGGATGGGCGCCGACAGCGCAAGACACTACCAGTGGTATCCGTTTATGAATATGGGACACTATCATATCGCACAAGTAAAAGGTATGACAAGATTGAACAATGAGTTTATCCGCAATATGCGTGCAGGTATCAAGCGCACTTACGAAAAAGCGGTTGAATCTCCGTTCATGCACGGTATTCCATATATCTGGTGTTCCAACAACCTTACAACTGCGATGCTGACACAATGCAGACTTTACCGCGAAACTACAGGCGACAAAACATACGATGAAATGGAAGCCGCACTTATAGACTGGCTGTTAGGCTGTAACCCGTGGGGAACAAGTATGATTACCTGTATGCCGGAACACGGAGACTATCCGTCAATGCCCCACTCTTCCTTGCTGGAAGCCGGTGTCGGCACAACTACCGGTGGTATCGTGGACGGTCCTGTTTACAAGAGTATTTTCTCTTCACTTCGCGGCGTAAAACTGACAGGTCTACCGGGATATCCGAAACAGGATTACGAGAAATTCCAGAGCACAATGGTTTACCATGATGCAATCGGCGACTACTCAACCAACGAACCGACTATGGACGGAACTGCTTGCCTGACATATTATCTGTCTGCCATGCAGGCTGACGGAAAGAAACAGGCTGCCAAAACAAAATCAGCATCACATCGAAGACAATTCTAACATTATTAATCAAACTGATATAACGGAAAGCGGAATGACAGACAATCGTTCCGTTTTTCTTTATGACAATTTGTCAATTTGCAGGGTTGGCACAAAATATGCTATTATAAGAGCGTAAACAAAATACAAAAACAATAAACTAAACATATAAAATTATGAATATTCAACCTTTATCAGACAGAGTTCTTATTGAAGCAGCTCCTGCAGAAGAAAGAACAATCGGCGGAATCATTATTCCGGATTCAGCTAAAGAAAAACCATTAAAAGGAACAGTAATTGCAACCGGCAACGGCAGCAAAGAAGAAGAAATGATTGTCAAGAAAGGCGATACAGTACTTTACGGCAAATACGCAGGTTCTGAAATCGAATTCGACGGCAAAAAATATCTTATGATGCGCCAATCTGACATTTTGGCAATTATTACTGAATAATCAAATTTTAAAACACTACGAAAATGGCTAAAGAAATCAAATTCAATATCCAGGCTCGCGAAGAGCTTAAAAAAGGCGTTGATGCATTGGCAGACGCAGTCAAAGTAACACTTGGTCCTAAAGGCCGCAACGTAATCATCGAAAAGAAATTCGGTGCACCTCACATTACAAAAGACGGTGTAACAGTTGCCAAAGAAATCGAACTTGAAGACCCGTTCCAGAACATGGGAGCACAGCTTGTTAAGGAAGTTGCTTCAAAAACAGGTGACGATGCAGGTGACGGTACAACAACTGCAACAGTATTGACTCAGTCTATCGTTTCTACAGGTCTTAAAAACGTTGCTGCCGGCGCAAACCCGATGGATTTGAAACGCGGTATCGACAAAGCCGTAGCCAAAGTTGTTGAAGCAATCAAAGCTCAGTCTCAGGAAGTCGGTGACGATTTGGAAAAAATCGAAAACGTTGCACGCGTATCTGCAAACAACGATATGGAAATCGGCAAACTTATCGCAGACGCAATGAGCAAAGTTAAAAAAGAAGGTGTTATCACAGTTGAAGAAGCAAAAGGTACTGATACAAGCGTAGAAGTTGTAGAAGGTATGCAGTTCGACAGAGGTTACATCTCTCCGTATTTCGTAACAAATACTGAAAAGATGGAATGTGAAATGGAAAATCCTTACATTCTGTTGTTCGACAAAAAGATTTCAGTATTGAAAGACATGCTTCCAATCCTTGAAGCATCAGCACAGAGCGGTCGTCCTCTATTGATTATCGCTGAAGATGTCGACAGTGAAGCACTTGCAACATTGGTTGTAAACCGTCTTCGCGGATCTCTTAAGATTTGCGCAGTCAAAGCTCCGGGATTCGGCGACCGTCGTAAAGAAATGCTTGAAGATATAGCAACACTTACAGGCGGTGTAGTTATCTCTGAAGAAAAAGGCTTGAAACTTGAAGGCGCAACCGTAGAAATGCTTGGTAAAGCTGAAAAAGTTACAGTCAACAAAGAAAATACAGTTATCGTCAACGGTCTTGGCGATAAAGAAAGAATCGCAGACCGCGTTGCCCAAATCAAAGCTCAGATTGAAACTACAAAATCTGACTATGACAGAGAAAAACTTCAGGAACGTCTTGCCAAACTTGCAGGCGGCGTAGCTGTTCTTTATATCGGTGCTCCTTCAGAAGTTGAAATGAAAGAAAAGAAAGACCGTGTAGACGATGCTTTGAGCGCAACCCGTGCAGCAATCGCAGAAGGTATCGTACCAGGCGGCGGTACAGCACTTATCCGCAGTATCAAAGCTCTTGATGATGTTCACGGTGACAACGACGATGAAAATACAGGTATTGAAATAATTAAACGTGCAATTGAAGAACCTCTTCGTCAGATTGTTCATAATGCAGGTCTTGAAGGCGCTGTAATTGTACAGAAAGTTAAAGACGGTGAAGGCGACTTCGGTTACAACGCACGCACTGAAAAATTCGAAAACTTATTCGAAACAGGCGTTATCGATCCAGCTAAAGTTACTCGTGTAGCACTTGAAAATGCAGCTTCTATCGGCGGTATGTTCTTGACAACAGAATGTGTTATCGCTGACAAGAAAGAAGAAAACCCTGCACCGGCAATGCCAGCCGGAGGAATGGGTGGCATGGGAGGAATGATGTAATATCAAAATCCACACATAACTGAAAAGAGTCCGAATTAATTATTCGGACTCTTTTTTTTGTATATTTATGTTCATACAAATACTCATTTCTGTATATATTATAATTTTTATAATTATTTTTTGCAATTTGTTGCATTTTATTTGCACAATATAAAAATCAGGCTTATATTTGTATTGTTATATAAAAAATAAACATATTAATCATGTCTGATTCCAAGAAATATTTACTGCAGGAACGCGATATTCCGACCGCATGGTTCAACATCATTCCGTCCATGAAAAACAAACCGCGTCCTTTCCTAAACCCGGTTACAAAGAAACCGGTAGCAGAAGAAGATTTGAGTACTCTGTTTTCAAAAGAAGCGTCAAAACAGGAATTAAACACAACCGATTCTTGGATTGAAATACCGGAAGAAGTTAGAGACATGTACAAAATATGGCGTCCTACTCCACTTGTACGTGCACGAGGACTCGAAGAAGCACTGGACACTCCCGCACATATATATTTCAAAAACGAAAGCGTCAGCCCTATCGGCTCTCACAAACTGAATTCCGCAATTCCTCAGGCATACTACTGCAAACAGGAAGGTATGACCAACATCACCACAGAAACAGGTGCAGGTCAATGGGGTGCAGCTCTTGCTATGGCTGCAAAGAAATTCGGTCTTGAACTTGCCGTATATATGGTAAAAGTGTCCTATCACCAGAAACCGTACCGCCGTTCAATTATGCAGACATACGGCGCACAGGTGATTGCATCTCCGAGTATGTCTACCAAAGCCGGTAGAAAAATCATCACCGACAATCCGAATTATCAGGGTTCCTTGGGAACTGCCATCAGTGAAGCTGTTGAGCTGGCACAAAATACAAAAAACTGCAAATACGTACTGGGTTCTGTACTGAACCACGTTGCACTTCACCAGACCGTTATCGGTCTTGAAGCAGAAAAGCAGATGGAAATGGCAGGAGAATATCCGGATACTGTTATCGGATGTTTCGGCGGTGGCAGCAACTTTGCAGGCATTTCATTCCCGTTTATGCGTCACAACCTGAGCGGAGAAAGAAAAACAAAATTCATCGCAGCAGAACCGACATCATGTCCAAAACTGACACGCGGCGTATTCCAGTACGATTACGGTGATGAAGCGGGATATACTCCGATGATACCGATGCTAACATTAGGACACAGCTTCTCTCCGGCAAACATTCACGCCGGAGGTTTGAGATATCACGGCGCAGGCTCTATTGTCAGCCAGTTGATGCAGGATAAACAGATGGAGGCTGTAGATATCCAACAACTTGAAACCTTTGAAGCGGCAACACTGTTTGCTCGTACAGAAGGTCTTATTCCGGCTCCCGAGTCATCTCACGCTATTGCTGCAGCTATACGTGAAGCAAAAGTTGCCCAAGAAACAGGCGAAAAGAAAGTCATTCTGTTCAACCTGTCAGGTCATGGTTTGATTGACATGGCAGCATACGACCGCTATTTTGCCGGTGATTTGGCAAACTACGAAGTTGAATGCAATGAAATCGAAAGAAATACAAACCAACTGGAAAAATTAATCTAATCAATCGATAGTAGATCAAAACGATAGATAGAAGATATTGGATTTTTTAATATATATTCGATTTCACAATTGAGGATAGATTCTAACATAAATTAAATTGACATCACCGCATAACACTATAAGAAAAGGGACGAATTGATTTCGACCCTTTCCTTTACAGCTACCTGTAAAAATAACAAAAGCCCGACGCTGGAGGCGAGAGGCTTTTATCTTGATTGCAGTAAAAAAGTCTTACTTTTTAGATGCTTCCAAAGATGCTTTGCGGAATTCTTTCATAAGCTTTTCAAGTTCCAATGAAGCTTTACGAGCACGAGTACCTGCAGCTTTGTTACCGTTTTCCAGTTGAGCTGTTGCATCTTTTTTGTAAGCAGCATATAATGCTTCTGCTTTTTCCAATAATTCTTTCATCAGTGATTTAATTTAAAGTTAGACATTGAATTTGTACAAATATACAAATAATTTTATTCACAAAAAGAAAAAATATTTTTTTTTCAAGAAAAATTATACTAATTGTCAAAAACCTCTCAAAAAAGAAGCTAAAGGCTCGCCTTTCAACAAGTTTGCCCGTTAAAATTGGGATAAAACATAGTTGTGATGTTTTTCAAAACCGATTGTAGTCGAATATCCGTGACCACTGAAAACCGTGGTTTCATCAGGCAAAACGAACAATTTATGTTTGATTCCGTACACCAATTCTTCCATACTTCCACCCGGCAAATCGGTACGTCCTACCGAACCGTAAAAAAGCACGTCTCCGCAAAACAGCATACCTGATTTTTCACAATAAAACGTCAGACCGCCGGGAGAATGTCCGGGCACCTGAATTACCTCAATTGTTTCACCTGCGAGATTGAATTTGTCTCCGTCATTGATATGATTGTCTATCACAACGGGCTCGAAACTGTTGTATACTCCGAACATATTAGCCTGTTCAGTCATACGGAAGCCCAGCAGCTGCTCTTCTTCCGCACACATAATCTGCAGTGAATATTTATTCCGAATATAATTTGCAGACCATGCATGGTCAAGATGCATGTGGGTTAGAAAAAGATATTTCAAATTAAGATGGTGCTCAGCAAGAAAATCATCCACTTTCTTTCGATCTGCATCCGTATTCATACCCGGGTCTATGATGGCTGCATCTTCGTAACCGTCATTCCAGATGACATAAGTATTTTCCTCAAAAGGATTTGATGTAAAAACTGCTACATTCATAACTGAACATATACGACCTTCTTAGTCTGGAAAAATTCTTCTTTAAAATATGTTTTCAAATCAGAGACAAGAGTCGGACTCTTGACTGCTCCGATTTCGCCATTCAATTCTCCGCCTTTGAGACAAATTAATCCATTTGGGAGACTGTTGTGACATTCCTTGGCTACAAGTTTTCTTACTAGCGGAATTAACTCGTCCAAACGCATTACCGCACGGCTCACGATAAAATCATACTTACCTTTTACCTCTTTGATATCCCCGTGCTGAATGGTAACATTTTTCAAACCGATTTTATCAACAATATCCTGTGCAACTTTCAATTTTTTACCGATTCGATCTACCAGATGGAAAGTTACATTCGGATAAAATATTGCCAATGGAATACCCGGGACCCCCCCTCCGGTTCCCATATCAAGAATCTTGCTGCCATCCTTGATATCCAGCATTTTGGTAATTCCCAATGAATGAAGGACATGGTTGGTATATAAATTTTGAATATCCTTGCGGGAAATTACATTGATTTTTTCATTCCATTCAGGGTACAACACTCCAAGCTGACGGAATTGTTCAATTTGAGTTTCTGATAAGTGTGGAAAATATTTAAGTAAAGTATCCATATATTTAATTTAATGCTGTTGCAGATTCTTCAGTCATATATTGTTTAAGTTCGTTAAACTCTAATAATATCTCTGTTTCACCAACGCTAAAACACCCGATTTCAAGAGGCTGATAACACCATACTACACCGTTGTCGGTAATTTTAAAATTATCGGTCACAGCCAGATTGTCAAGGTTGAAATAACCGCAACTAATCAAATCGTCTTCACTTTCGGCATTATTGTCCGCCATCAATTTCCGACGAAGCATCACGTTCAAATCTTCGTAGTTTTCAACATTGAACAAAGAAGCTAAATCAATAACTTCTTGACGCTTCAGATTATAGTTCATATAATAGTGTTCAACAGATTTTTCTTGATTTTCGAAATGAAGAATTTTCTCCTTACAAACTGAAACAATTCCGCTTTTATTGTAAACATTGAACACATTAATTTCAGCATCCAACAAACATTCCGGAACGCCTTCCAGTTCTTCTACATCCAAGAATTTGCCGTCCAATCCGCCAATAGCCAGAGAATCGGCACTGCGGAAATTATTAAAGAATGATTTCACATAAACATTTACATCCTCCTCAGAATTTGCGCAAACAGTATCAACACCGAATAGGAATTTTATGAAATGTGATTTAAAATCGGCAAATGCCGCGGTATCCTTGTAATGCTGGAGCAAATCGATATTCACTTTAACCTTGATTTTAGATACGGCATTGACGGCATCCGAAAAACATACAGAATCAACAAGAATCACGTTTTTGAACATAACCGAATCGGTTGGAAACGCAACTCTGCCGGAGTTTTTTCCCATACAGGATGAAAGCAGCATACTTCCTGTAGCGACTAAAATGAATAAATAACTGAATACCTTCATATAGCATTTTACTGTATTTCGATATAAAGATAGTACAAAAATATAAATGAACTTGTATTCCAATTGAATTTTTTTAACGATATTCGCAGTAAAATTAAGAGCAATGATAAATTTAGGCAAGATTAACAAATTAAAAATAAACCGTTTTGTAGAATTTGGAGCGTATCTCAACGCCGGAACCGATGTGGAAATTTTACTGCCGCAGAAGTATATCACAGAGGACATGGAGAAAGACAGCGAAGTGGATGTATTTATCTACAACGACTCAGAAGACAGGCTTGTAGCCGTTACAGAAAATCCGAAAGCTATGGTCGGTGAGTTTGCCTTGCTTAGAGTTGCTCAAGTAAATCCGACAGGTGCATTTATGGACTGGGGATTGCCAAAAGAAATACTTGTACCCTTCCGTGAGCAGAAAGTGAGAATGCAACCGGGACGCTGGTATATTGTTTACATTTATGTTGATGACAACTCTCAGCGCATCGTTGCCTCCGCAAAACTGGACAAGTTTCTGGACAATACTATTCCGGATTACGAGCCTAATCAAACCGTTGATATCTTGATTACAAAACACACTGAATTAGGCTATAAAGTAATCATCAACAACCTGCACTGGGGTATGATTTACCACAATCAGATTTTCTGCGAACTGAATATCGGAGAGCATCACACCGCTCATATCAAAGGCATTCGCCGCGATGGTAAAATCGACCTCGTTTTAGGTGACCGTACCAAGAACCGCGCAATGAATATTGGAGACAAAATCCTTGAATTTCTTGAGATTAGCAACGGTACGATGAACATCAATGACAAAACCGATTCGGAAATCATCAAGGCGACATTCGCCTGCAGCAAAAAGGATTTCAAAAAGGCGGTAGGCATGTTACTAAAGAAAAAAATCATCAGTTTTCAGGATGAAAAAATAGTGCTTAACTAAATAAGCGGACAGAAGAGAGGAACAAGTTCAAGTTTGTTCTTCTCTTTTCTTAAACACACTTAAATAATCTTTTGATATCCGTCTAAATGTGACAAAATTTATTAACTTTGTCAGAGGAAATTATACCCCGCAGCTAAAGATGGATAACAAAACGTTAATCAAGCAACTTGCCAACAGGACAGGCCGCTCGACCAAAGAAGTGGAGAACCTACTGGAAGGCTTTATTTCTATAATAAAGGAATGCGGTGCCGATATGGACACAGTAGCGATTCCCGGATTCGGCGCTTTCGAACCGAGAAAACGCCTTGAACGTATCAATATACACCCTTCTACAGGAAAACATATTCTGATACCGCCGAAAGTAACGCTGACCTTCAAAATGAGTGCTGTTTTGAAGCAGAGACTTCGTGAAATAGGCGTTAAATAATCAGGTTGTCCTATTCTAAACAAAGCAAATCTATGAACAATAAAATAGTATTTCCGGAACTGGTTGATATGCTCACTGAAATTAACGGGACCTCCCGCAAAATCAGCGAGACATTTCTGAAAGAATTATTCAATATTCTGAAGAAATCTTTTGAAAACGGCGAATCTGTAAGAATCAAAAACTTCGGTGTTTTCAAAGTTGTTAAAACCGAGTCCCGCAAAAGTGTAGATATCAATACCGGAAAAGAAATCGAGATACCGGAACACAACCGAATTACGTTCACTCCGGATAAAGAAGTGACCGAGGCGGTTAACAAATCTTTTGCGGGATTTGATACCGTGGATCTTGACAACGATATTTCCGAAGAAGAAATAGCCAAATTGTCCGAAACAGGAGAAAAATCAGAAGAAATACTAAAGACGGAAGAAGTTCAGGCTGAAGAAACAGAAAAAGCATCGGCCGACAAATCTGAAACCGTTGTTGTACCGGAACCTACTCCGGAAGAAGAATCCGAGGAACTACCGGAAGAACCAGAAGTTATTAAAGATTCTATAGCAGAACCCGAACAACTGAAATCCGAAAAAGAAGAACAACATATCGAGCCGGAATCAGGAACTAAAGTTAAGGAAACCGAAACTCCGCAACCCTTTAAAGAAGAAAAACCTGAACAAAAAGAGGTTCAAGAAGAATCCGAGCATAAAGTTGAAGAAGTTCTACATCTTAAAACAGCTGAAGACCCGAAAAAAGCAAACAAGTCCGATGTTGAAACGGAATCAGAAACATCAGAAGACAACCCTCAAGCATATATTGATAACAACAATTCTAACAATCAGAAGAAATACCAAGCGAAATTCAATAAAGGATTTTTATGGGGAATTATTTCCGGAGTCGTCCTCACTTCTGTCCTTTTCACTTCCATATTCTTCTTTATAGGAGTTCCTATTGTAAATACCGAGAAAGTGGAATATGAGGCAATACCCGAAGCCATTCAGGATGCTATTGTTGCAATTAACATCAGCGACAGTATCGAAAAAGAAAAGATTGAAAAGATTGATAAACCGAAAGTAATTACCGACACAGTTCTCGGTAACAAATTTCTGACAACAATGGCAAGAGAATACTACGGCAATTTCAATTTCTGGGTATATATCTACGAGGAAAATAAAGACAAAATCAAGAATCCTGACAGAATCAACAGAGGGACCATTGTTGTAATACCTCCCGCAGAGAAGTACGGCATTGACAAGAATGACCCTGCCAGCGTGAAACGTGCGGAGAAAAAAGCTAGAGAATTTACCTACAAATTCAAAAACTGATTCAAAGCAAAATTCAAGTAATACACTGAACCGATATAAATGTTGAATATATTAAAATATAATAAAAAATTTTAACTATCCGTTTTAACATTTATATCAGGTAAAATAATATATTTGCAAATAAATAATTACCGATAAATAAATCTAAAAAATATATATCTATGAGTGATTCTGTAAACATTAGAGAATTAAACGACTTGATAGAAAGCAAAAACGGCTTTGTAAAAATAATCACACAGGGAATGGACCAGACAATCGTCGGTCAGAAACACCTTGTAGAATCATTGTTGATTGCATTGTTGGCTGACGGTCACATTCTTCTTGAAGGTGTTCCGGGGTTGGCAAAAACACTTGCCATCAAGACACTTGCACAGTTGATTGACGCAAAATACAGCCGTATCCAGTTCACTCCTGACTTGTTGCCAGCCGATGTTATCGGCACTATGGTATACAGTGTTCAGAAAGAAAAATTTGAAGTAAAAAAAGGTCCTATCTTTGCAAACTTCATCCTTGCCGATGAAATTAACCGTGCTCCCGCAAAAGTACAGAGTGCTTTGCTTGAGGCAATGCAGGAAAGACAGGTAACTATCGGCGACTCTACATTCATGCTGGACAAACCTTTCCTTGTAATGGCAACTCAGAACCCGATTGAACAGGAAGGTACATATCCTCTTCCAGAAGCACAGGTTGACCGTTTTCTTATGAAAGTTCTTATCGGTTACCCGACCAAAGAAGAAGAAAAACAGATTATTCGTCAAAATATCCAGAATACATTCCAGCGCATTCAGGCTCTTGTATCACCGCAGGAAATCCTTGATGTCAGAGAAGTAATCAAGAAAATCTACATTGACGAAAAGATTGAAAAATATATCGTTGATATTGTATTTGCAACACGTTACCCGATTGACTGCGGATTGAACGATTTGAGCAGCATCATCTCATTTGGCGCATCTCCTCGTGCTTCTATCAGCCTTGCAGTCGCAGCCAGAGCATACGCATTCATCAAAGGTCGCGGATACGTTATCCCTGAAGATGTCAGAGCAGTTGCTCACGACATTCTTCGCCACCGTATCGGTCTTTCTTATGAAGCTGAAGCTAACAATATTGATTCAGACGAAATCATCAGCAACATTCTTGACAAGATTCCTGTTCCTTAACAATCAGTGTTAACCAAAACCCACGGACAAAATGTCCGTACCTGATTACACTTAATATTTATTAAATTAATTGACAAGGAATGGATGCAAATGAACTGCTAAAGAAAGTTCGAAAAATTGAGATAAAGACCAAGGGGCTGTCTCAAAACATCTTTGCCGGCGAATACCATTCGGCATTCAAAGGTAGAGGTATGACATTCTCCGAGGTTCGTGAATATCAATATGGCGATGATATCCGCGATATTGACTGGAATGTTACGGCTCGTCACAACCGCCCATACATCAAAGTGTACGAGGAGGAACGTGAACTTACCGTAATGTTGCTTGTTGACGTATCGCGAAGCCGTGTATTCGGTGCATGCGGAGAAACCAAGCAGGAAATGATGGCGGAAATTGCCGCTACCATTGCGTTCTCCGCTATTCAAAACAATGATAAAATCGGCGTTATTTTCTTCTCGGACAAAATCGAAAAATTCCTGCCGCCGAAAAAAGGGAAGAAACACATTCTTCTGATTATCCGTGAATTGCTGGATTTCAAACCGCAAAACAACGGAACCGACATCGGAAAAGTCCTTGAATATTTAACCGATGCACTCAAAAAACGCTGTACCACTTTTCTTATTTCCGACTTTATCGACAGTAGGGATTATTACAAAGCCTTGTCTATCGCAAACCGCAAACATGACATTACTGCCATTCAAGTTTATGACAAACGCGAAACCAACCTTCCAGATGTAGGTCTTATAAGAATGACCGATGCAGAAAGAGGTTGTGACAAGTGGATTAACTCAAGTTCTGCAAATGTTCGAAACACCTATTCAAAATGGTGGTACGAAAGACAGTTGAATATGAATCTTACTGCACAGAAATGCAAAGTTGATTTAACATCCATTGCAACTGATGAAGATTATGTAAAAGCTTTAATGGGCTTGTTTAAAAAACGCGGAATAAGATGAAATTAAGTATAAAAACATTCATACTCTCCATACTGATTGCATTATCGGCAAACTGTTTTGCCAATCCTAATATAATGTTTACCGCATCTATTGATTCGGTTTCCATTATGATGGGAAAACAGGCTCGAATTGATTATCAGATTGTGCAGGACAAAGGAGTTGAAGGTTGTATTAAACAGAATAATCCGAAACTTCTTTCGCCGTATGTAGAGATTATCAAAGAAACAAGAAACGATACTACTGATCTTGACAACAACCGTATTCAAATCAACCGTCAGATTGTAATCCAGTCTTTCGATTCTGGTATCTGGGAAATCCCAGCTGCCAGATACATTGTTGACAAAGATACTTTCCTTTCAAACAGTTTGAGTTTGAAGGTTATTCCGGCAAATGTGGACACGCTTACAACCGTGCACACCTACAAACCGGTTAGCGACGTACCGTTTAATCTGTTCGACTATCTTCCCGACTTTATCTATTATTACTGGTGGGCAATTCTGCTGGTACTGATACTGATTGCCGCAGGACTCTTCTTCTATTTGAGAATGAAGAGCGAAAAACCGCTGTTTGCTCCGAAGAAAGTGGAGGTTCCTCCGTATGAAGAAGCAATTGATGCGCTTAATACTCTTAAAGTAGCGAAATTGTGGCAGGCCGGACATGACAAAGAATACTTTACAAGACTTACCGATATTCTTCGCCGTTATATCGACCGCCGATTCACAATCAATGCAGTTGAAATGACATCAAGCGAAATTATTGATACATTGAAACGAAATGAAGAAACAAAAGCCGTCAACGAACAGTTACGGCAGATTCTTGAAGTTGCCGATTTCGTAAAATTTGCGAATATGCGAGCACTCCCTGATGACAGCGAAGGTTCATGGAACAAGGCCCAGCATTTCGTTGAAGAAACAAAACCGCTGCCGGTTGTTGAAGAAGAGGAAAACAAATCTGAAGACAAAAGTGAAAAAAGCGGTCGACCAAATTAAAAAAGAACAATAATATAAGAATCAGATAAAATATGATGTTTGCAAATCCTCAATATTTCTGGTTATTCTTACTGTTTATACCGTTAATCGTCTGGTATATCATAAAATACAAAAAGGCGTCTCCGTCCATAACAGTATCCACTACCCTGCCGTTCGACAAACTCGGCATTTCATGGAAAGTTTATGCAAAACATGCACTGTTCGGATTACGTCTTGCTGCGCTTGGATGTCTGATTGTTATTATCTGCCGTCCGCAAACCAGAGACCACTGGCAGCAGAGCGAAACAGAAGGTACTGATATTGTTATCTCTCTTGACGTTTCAACCAGTATGCTTGCCCGTGACTTCAAACCGGACCGTTTTGAAGCAGCCAAAGACGTTGCAGCAAAATTCGTTGCAGGCCGTGAAACAGATAACATCGGTATCGTAATATTTGCAGGTGAAAGTTTTACACTTGTACCAATGACTACCGACAAAGCTGTGCTTTCAAACTATATACAGGACTTGAAAATCGGTATGCTTGAAGACGGAACAGCAATCGGCGACGGTATTGCAACAGCTATCAACCGTATTAAAAACGGCAAGGCAAAATCAAAGAGTATCATTCTTTTGACCGACGGTTCCAACAATACCGGTACAGTTGCACCGCTTACTGCGGCAGAAATTGCAAAACAACTGGGTATCAAAGTATACACCATCGGTATCGGTACGAACGGCAATGCCCTGTTCCCTGTCGGAACTAATATGTTCGGCAAGATGGAATACCAGTCCCTACCGGTTGTTATCGACGAAAATACTCTTAAAAAGATTGCCGGCACTACCGGCGGTACATACTTCAGAGCTACAGACAAGAGTACTTTGAAGAATATTTTTAACGAAATTGACAAACTGGAAAAAACTCAGATGGACGTCAAACAGTTCAGCCATACAGAAGACAATTACATGCCTTGGGCTATTTTTCTTTTGCTTCTTGTATGTGCTGAAATCATTACACGCCACACCGTTTTGAGAGAGATTCCTTAATATATAACACGATTTAAAGAGCAATAAGATATGTTCAGTTTTGCAAATCCGGGTGCGTTATATCTGCTGTTGTTGATACCTGCAGTAATCATACTGTTTATAGCAACAAGAATATCACGCAAGAAAAGAATGGAGAAATTCGGTAATCCCGAAATTCTTGCCTCGCTCATGCCGGATGTTTCATCTTACAAACCCTGGATTAAAATCACAGTCCAGGTTCTTGCATTATTAATGATTATACTTGTCATCGCACGTCCTCGTTTCGGTTCCAAAGAAGAAACCGTAAAAGTAAAGGGTATCGAAGTGATGGTTGCGCTGGACGTTTCCAATTCAATGCTTGCATCCGCAAACGATGATCCGAGAAGCGTTTCACGTATTCAGAAATCAAAATTGATGCTTGAAAAACTTATCAACAAACTTGACAACGACAAGGTCGGTCTGATTGTATTTGCCGGAAACGCATATACCCAGCTGCCGATTACATCCGATTATATCTCTGCCAAGATGTTTCTTAGCAGCATCAGCACCAACATGGTCCCAACTCAGGGTACTGCAATCGGTTCCGCTATCAAACTTGCGATGAATTCGTTTACACCAAACGAAGAATCACAAAAGGCAATCATCATCATCACCGATGGTGAAAACCACGAAGACGATGCCGTACAGATGGCGAAAGCGGCAAAAGACAAAGGTATTCAGGTAAATGTTATCGGTATCGGTTCTCCAAAAGGTGCGCCAATTCCGTTGGGTATGCAGGGTGAATTTCTTAAAGATGAAGAAGGTAATGTCGTAACAACATATCTTAATGAAAAAATGGCTCAGGACATTGCCAAGGCCGCAGACGGTATCTACGTCAATGCTGGCAGCAGCAATGCGCTGAACGTAATCGAAGAAAAACTTCAAACGCTGGGCAAATCGGATATCGAAAAAATGGTATTCAGCAAACATGACGAACAATTCCCTGTTTTCGCATGGATTGCATTGTTCCTGCTGATTGCCGATATCTTTATTCTTGACCGCAAGATTTCATGGCTTAAAAACATTAATTTCTTTACTCACGATGACAAGACTAAAAAATAAAATATTATTTGCTTTACTTTTCATGACATTTACCTTTGCGGCAAACGCACAGGAATATGTGGATTTAGAAGAGAATAAAGAGGTTGAAACCAACCGTGAAGAGCGAAATCTGATTAGAGAAGGTAATGATTTGTTCGAAGAAGGCAGTTTTGCAAAAGCCGAAGTGAAATACCGTCAGGCTATTTCCGCAAACCCGGATTCTGAAATTGCCCAGTACAATCTTGCCGCTTCGCTTATCAAGCAGTCCGGGAAAGAGGACAAACTGGCCAATCCGGTCAGCACCATTCACAAAGCGGATTCAATTCTGAAAGATTTTGTAAGAATCAGCAAAAACCAGCCGCTGGTTTCCAAAGCATATTATAACCTCGGCAACATTGCTTTCAACGAAGAGATGTACGAACCGAGTGTAGAAATGTACAAAAACTGTCTTCGCCGCAACCCGTCGGACGACAAAGCGCGTGAAAACCTTCGTCTTGCACAAAAGAGACTGCAACAACAACAGAATCAGCAGCAGGAGAAGAAAGACGACAAGCAAAAAGAAGAACAGCAAGAACAGAAGGAACAGCAAGACCAGCAGCAGAATCAACAGGAACAACAACAGAATCAGCAGCAACAGCAGCAAAAGAATGAGGATAAACAGAATGACAAGCAAGAACCTCAGGGTGCTTCCGGTCAAGACAATACCGAACAGATTCTTAATGCCGTTCAAAACAACGAAAAGACAACACAGCAAAAAGTGAACGCTATTCGTGCAAAAGAAGAACAGCAGCAACGCCGCAGAACTAAATTCCAATGGTAAAAACAAAAAGATAATGGCACAACTGAAAAATTATACACTAAAAACACTTCTGCTGATATTATTTTTGTTTTCAGCACAAAATATATTAGCAGCATCATTCTCCGTACAGGCTCCGAAACAGGTTGTACAGGGAAACAAGTTCCGTGTAGTATATACACTGCAGGATGCGGAAGGGAAAAGCATCAAAGTTAACGAGATTCCGGGCGCAACTCTGATTTACGGTCCGTCAACCAGCACTTCCCAAAGCTACCAGATTATTAACGGTAAATCATCAAGTTCATATTCTTCACAATATACATATATGTACCGCGCAGACAAAGCCGGAACATATACAATTGATGGTGCAACAATTTTAGTTGACAACAAAGCAGTAAAATGCAACGGTTTTACAATAGAGATTTTGCCGCCGGACAAAACAGCATCCGCACAAGGCAACCAGTCTCAATCCGTGCAGATTGACAATATTAACTCCCAGTCTGCAAGCAAACCGGTTAATGCCAACGATATTTTTGTCAGAATCAACCTGTCCAAGAAATCGGCATACGAACAGGAGGCTATTATCTGTACAATCAAACTGTACACCAAATATGAAATCAGCAGTTTCATGCCTACCCTTCAGCCGTCTTTCAACGGATTCCTGATTGAAGACCTTCCATTGCAAACTCAGTTGAACAACATCGAGCATGTAAACGGACAAAACTATATGGTTGCCGAATTGAAGAAATGTATTCTTTATCCGCAGCAATCAGGCAAACTTACCATTACTTCAGGTAATTATGACGTTTCCGTAATTCAGTACGAACAAACTCGTTCATTCTTCGGAATGATGAGAACTCCGGTAGAAAAGAGCGTGAAGATGAAATCAAATCAGGCTTCCGTCAACGTCAGAAAACTTCCGGAACCGAAACCTGCATCATTTACAGGAGCTGTCGGCAATTACAAGATTTCCGGAGCACTGAAAAATACCGAATTCAAAACATACGAAGCCGCTACATTCAACATCAAAATCAGCGGTACCGGCAACATCAAATATGTCAAGACACCGATTGTCAACTTCCCATCACAATTTGAAGTTTATGATCCTCAGTCTACAGCAAAAGTATCTCCGAGCGGAGCCAACATGTCCGGCAACGTATCTTGGGAATATACATTCATGCCTCAGAAGCAAGGCGATTATACCATTCCTCCGGTTGAATTCTCATACTTCAATCTTGGAAGCGGGAAATATGAAACCGTAAGCACAGAAGCATTCAACATTCATGTAGACAAAGGTAAAGGCGCACCGATTGCAAGCGACGGCATTGCCAAAGAAGATATCGTACAGAAGAATACAGATATTCTTCATATCAAAACCGGTGATTTGGGCTTGAGCAAAGACACAAGCCATATCGTATCATTATTTGTATACTGGTTGTGGTACATCATTCCGATGTTGATTTTGGCAACATTCATCTACATCTACCGCAAGACAATCAAGGCAAGATCCAATGTCCAGTTGATGAAGACCAAGAAAGCCGGTAAAGTAGCCAAGAAACGTCTTCGTACAGCCAAGACATTTATGCAGACTCACGACAGTTCAAAATTCTACAACGAAATTCTAAATGCCGTTTGGGGCTACATCAGCGACAAACTTGACATACCGGTTTCAAACCTTAATAAAGAAAATATTGCTATTGAATTGGGAAAATACGGAGCAAGCGAAGAATTGGTTAAAGAAATTCTCAGAATTCTTGACGAATGTGAATTCGCTCAATATGCACCGGCTCAATCAGACAACCAGATGGAACTGATTTACGATTCAACAAGTAACATTATGGACAAACTTGAAAATACCCGTAAGAAATGAAACAATTGTATTTAATCATATTATCATTTATATTTTCAGTAACACTGTCAGCAGAAACTCTGACACAACAGGCAGAAAAAGCATATTCGGAGGATAATTTTGTCAAAGCACTTGAATTATATGATTCTGTTGCTGCAAACGAAGGTATTTCGAGTGACTTGCTTTATAATATAGGTAACTGCTACTACCGTCTGGACCAGAACGGCAGAGCGATACTGTACTACGAACGCGCTTTGTCCATCAATCCGGCAAACGGTGATGCAAGAACCAATCTTGATTTTGTAAACTCAAAGATTATTGACAAGACAAACGTTGACGAAGCAAATATTATCATTGAAATAACCCGTGATATTCAGGACTGGATGAGCAGTAACGGATGGGCAACACTTGCCATCATCATGTTTATCATCTTCCTGGCTGCAGTAGCTTTGTATATTTTTGCGACTTCCGTTATGGCTCGTAAGGTCGGATTTTTCGGAGGTATTATCCTGTTTGTACTGGTAATCATTGCGAATTATTATGCATTCAGCTCTTACAACAAGATTAACGACAGAAAATACGCTATTATTACTACCCCGTCAGTTACATTAAGTACTTCTCCGCGTGAACCGAAGGACAAATCGGAAGAAGCATTTATACTTAACGAGGGTACAAAAATTTATATTCTTGATTCAATTGAAACTGTAACCAATCAGCAAAAGAGTATTTGGTACGATATCAAAGCTGATGACATTCACAGGGCCTGGATTAACAAAAAGAATATAGAAATTATTTAATACAGAGAACCGATGATTGAAACATTAAATAATCTGGACATAGAATTATTTAGTTTCTTGAACTCAATGCATTGTGCCTTCTTTGACCAATTCATGATGCTGGTCTCAGATAAATTTACTTGGGTGCTGATGTATCTGGGTCTGATTGTAATCCTGTTCATGAAGAACAAAAAAGAAGCGGCGCTAATCCTCGTTATTGTCGCTTTATGTATCACAATGGCAGACCAGATATCATCAGGAATCATCAAAGATGCCGTACAGCGTCTGAGACCGTCCAAGAACGAAGCACTTGCCGCAACCATACATTTGGTCAACGGATACAAAGGCGGCGGTCTGTACGGGTTCGTTTCGAGTCATGCTGCAAACACTATAGGAGTTGCCACACTTCTTTCATTAATATTCAAAAACAGGAAATTTACACTGGTACTGTTTATATGGGCGATTGTGGTATCATACAGCCGGATTTATCTGGGAGTACACTTCCCGGGTGATATCATCGGCGGTACTCTTATCGGTATATTTTCAGGTGTGGTTTGCTATTATATTTACCGCATCAAAACACTGCAGAAACTGGTCGGTAACGACTCCTGCTCTACTTTCGACAACAAATGGTCAAAATACGGCACAGGAGCTGTTGCAGCTAACACGCTCATATTGATTATAGTGTCTACATTTATGTTATAAGACATAAAAAATAATCACACAAATATTTGGTGATTCAAAACATAATGAATAAATTTAACGCAAGCAAAAATAAATATTTAATAACTAAAATATAAGTATCATGACAAAAACAATCACATTTAATGAACTTCGTCGAATCAAAGCAAGCCTGCCTGACGGTTCAATGCATAAAATCGCAGATCAACTAAATGTAACAGTTCAAACAGTTCGCAACTACTTCGGTGGTAACAACTACGAATTCGGTAAAAACTGCGGTCTACATATTGAACCGGGACCTGATGGAGGCATTGTAGTTCTTGATGACGACACAATATACGATATGGCTGTTAAAATTCTTGAAGAAACCGAAAAATAAAACTAAGATTTAGAGATAATTATTACAATGGAGGAGAATAACAAACTGATTACTGTAGCCATACACACCTACGAAAGAGCTTTGCAGTTAAGGGCAATTCTAGAAAAAGGCGGAGTACCGGTTACAATTCACAATGTTAATCTTGAAATGCCGAAAATCTCCACCGGCGTACGAGTCAGGATTAACGAAAAAGACCTTCCCCTTGCATTGAAAATAATTGAAGAATCTACATCTTTTATACCTGCAACCTCTAACAACAAAAAACGCAAAACCGCACAATACATATTAATTCCCATCGATTTTTCCGATTACTCTTACAAAGCCTGCAAATTGGGTTTCGGATACGCGGAAATGATTGGTGCCGAAGTTACAATTCTTAATACTTATGTAAGTTCAAACTATTCCGGCAGTCTGCCGTTCAAGAGTGACAAATTTATTGAAAGTATTATCGAAGATGACAAGGATAAGGAATTGATAGCGTCGCTTAACTGCAAGATGCAGCATTTCACCCAGAAGATTAAAGAATCTGTTGACAAAGGTGAAATTGCAAATGTCAAATTCAAGACAATGATTACGGAAGGAGTTCCGGAAGATGCGATATTGACGGTTGCCAAACAGATTAAAGCACAATTAATCGTAATGGCTACCAGAGGTAAGGATAAAAAAGAGATGGACCTAATCGGAAGTGTTACTGCAGAAGTCCTGGATGCTGGGAAATTCCCAGTATTTACAGTTCCTGAAAATATAAATCTTTCAAGTATAAACGAGATTCAAAATGTAGCATTTTTCAGCAATCTATGTCAGGAGGACCTTATTTCATTTGACTTGTTCACAAGACTTTTCTTCAATTACAAACTGAATGTTACCATCATAACATTACCGGATAAAAATCTTGAGAAAATAAACGCCAGAAATAAAGCGACTCTCGAATATTGCAAAACTAACTACCCGAATTATACATTTGATATCAAGTCAGTACCTGAATCGAAATTTATAGATGTCCTGAATTCTTACAATGCCAGTTTGGATTTGATAATTATCCCGAATAAAAAGAAAAATATTTTCGCAAGACTTTACAGTCCAAGTATAGCACATAAATTGCTTTTCCATTCGGATACACCGATGCTGGTCGTTCCGATATAAATAGACAAAGGAATATTAAAGCCCCGAAACAATCAAGTTTCGGGGCTTAATTTATATAATGCATCATTGCTGTCCAATAAAAGTTGGCTAATAGGTCTTTGAAATAATTGAAATAC
>SAMEA104404097__coassemble_198_pt1 | contig 63476 bp, 57 predicted proteins | sample SAMEA104404097__metabat2_high_PE_098 | metagenome-assembled genome bin SAMEA104404097 (sample SAMEA104404097) | Balaenoptera acutorostrata | reverse complement strand
CAACTGCCGGCCGGCTCGTTATCCGCATCGCGGTAAACAGTCAATATCAATTCCAGATTACAACTTATGAAAAAAATACTTGTCATTATGCTCGTTCTTCTGACCGGTCTTTCTGCCGTTGCCGGAGAACGCTATGTTATCGACAACCTTGTGAGCGATTCCGCAGCGGTATATCCGTTGAAAATTGTGAAAGGAGACACCACGGTTGTTACCGGGAAAGCAATGCAGGTTGCCAACGGCGATACGGTAACCTTTGTCAAGATATATAACGGTTATGCCATTATAAAATATAAGGGAAACCTGAAGGCTGTCACACAAAACAAACTGGCGTTTTGTCCGGACAGTTCCAATCCAGATTCCCGTTCGTTTCAGAGTGAAGACATGCAGCGTTACCATTCCGCTGTCGGTCATTTTTTCTATACGCTCACCCCATACTATATTCTGCTGGTGTTGATTGTTCTAACTGCTCTGATTATACCCGCCGCCCGGCATATCGTCCGTTCATGGCGGCTGGCGATATGTTTGCTTTATGTTGCAGCGATTCTGCTTCTTGCCATATCCCTGCTTGAGATAGCCGCACATTACTATACCGGCAATTTGCTCTGGTGGATAGACCTGGACAAAACGGGATTCTGGAAGGGTTGTCTGATGAGTCTGCCGCTTGTAGGTGCGCTTGCATTGCAGCTGTACATCGGACTGGATTACAAGAGGCTGATTCAATGGTCTGCCTTTGACAAACTTTCGTGGCGTCCGATATTTATCGGGTTTGCACTCGCCATACCGATTGGTATTGTTACGGGGATTCTCATGGCTGTACTTGATTTGCGCCCGTATACCAACGCAGTTGTTGCTATCGCGGTTCTCGGAACGATAGGTTTCTGCCTGATGAAGATATTTCGTCAGAACTGCAAAGTGGCAGGAGTCGCGTTGGGAACAGTATTTTCGATATTCAGTGCAGTTTTTGCATTAGCAGGCATCCTTGTGGGATGTATGCTTGTCCAAATCTTGCTGCAACTGTTACTTACCGCTTTGCCGTGGCTTTTGTTGCTGCTGCCTCTCGGTTCCAGAAAAGTGACAATAGAAGAACGACAACGTTTTTATCTGAGGTTGAATGAGTACGAGAAAAGTGTATATATGAGGATTACCAACCCTGACGATTTTCCCTGGCCTCGTGGATCAAAGGAGCGTATCGAATATAACAGGAAGTTCGGAAGGGCAAGCTGGATGTAATATTTTAATTATTTTGTATGTTGTTGATTGCAAGCTGTTAGAATGTATGCTGAAAAATAATTTAGCGAAGTATCTATAAACAAAAAACCGTCTGAGAGAATCTCAAACGGTTTTTGCGGTATGGACGGGACTCGAACCCGCGACCCCCTGCGTGACAGGCAGGTATTCTAACCAGCTGAACTACCACACCAGTTGTTTGCTTTTGCACTGCAAAGATAAATCAAAGATTTTATTTATGCAATACCCCGCAAACACTTTTGCACTATTTTGCAAATTTTTTAATGCATTTCGACTTTTTGTGTCGGCGGAAGATCTTCGTTGCGCTTGTTTACGGCGTCGATGACGTTGTGTGCAAGCTGACGGAACGCTTCGCCTGAAACACTGTTTGCAATGGCTACCGGAACACCGCTGTCGCCTCCGGCACAGATGCTTGCAACCAGCGGAACTTGTCCGAGAAGTCTTACGTTAAGTTCTTCCGCAAGATTTTTGCAGCCTTCTTTGCCGAAAATAAAGTATTTTTCATCCGGATGCGCTGCCGGTGTGAACCATGCCATATTTTCTACAAGACCAAGAATCGGAACGTTGACTTTATCGCTTTGGAACATGGAAATACCTTTGCGGGCGTCTGCAAGTGCCACCTGCTGCGGTGTACTTACTACGATTGCGCCTGTGATACCCAGTGTCTGAACAAGTGTCAAATGAATGTCGCTTGTTCCCGGAGGCATATCTATAACGAAATAGTCAAGTTCTCCCCATTTGGCATCGCTGATAAGCTGTTTCAATGCGTTGCTGGCCATACCGCCGCGCCACAGAACCGCGTCGTTTTTGTTGACAAGGAAACCGATGGACAGCACTTTTACGCCGTGTGCTTCAGGAGGAAGAATTTTTGTAGAACCGTCTTCCTGCTTTTCAACGAATACGTCGATATCTTCAACACCGAACATCTTCGGAACTGAAGGTCCGAAAATGTCCGCATCAAGAAGACCTACTTTGTAACCTTCCTGAGCCAGTGATACTGCAAGGTTGGATGCTACGGTAGATTTGCCCACGCCGCCTTTGCCGGATGATACGCCGATAATGTTTTTGATGTTCGGAAGCAGTTTTGCCGGTGCTTTCGGAAGTTCCTTGCGGAATTTGACACCGATATTACCTTTGATTTCAACCTCAGGGCTGATAAATGTATTGATGGCAGCCTCTGCCGCTTTCACTACGGATGCGACGAAAGGATCTGTCTGTTTTTCGAAAATTATGGAAAAAGACACTTTGTTGCCGCAGATGCGGATGTCGTCTTCTATCATGTCGTTGGCAACAAGATCTTTGCCGTTGCCCGGATAACGCACGTTTGCAAGTGCGTCAAGAATTAATTTCGGATATAGTTGCAACATATAAATTTGAAATTAAAAATTATTCTTTGTTGTCGTCTTCTTCCATCATCTGCGGACACTGGATGTAGCCGCGGGAGAAGCTGCGGTAGGTATCTTCCTCAATTTCGATATCCGGTTCCTGTAACTCGGTATCGGTGTCAAGAAGGAATTTGATATATTTGATGGTCAAACCGCGGTCAAGCCACTGCTGTTCGTAGAAAGTTCTGATTTCCAGAATATCGTCGGCAAGACTTGATTTGTACAAATCGTCTGTGTTGACAAGGGTTTCGAGTTTGTTCAGCGAAACCATCGCATCCGTATATGTGTAAAGGAACGGACTATCGGTTTTCAGGTGGATAATGCCGTTCGGTTTCAGAATATTGCGGTATAAATTCATGAAACGGGTGGAAGTCAGGCGTTTGTTCACCTTTTTCATCTGCGGATCCGGGAATGTAATCCATATTTCGGATACTTCGTTAGCGGTGAAGAAACTGGCAATCAGTTCGATGTGAGTTCTGACAAAAGCCACGTTTTTCAATCCTTCGGTATCAGCCTGTTTTGCGCCGGTCCACATGCGTGCACCCTTGATGTCTACGCCGATAAAGTTGAGATTCGGGAACTTGCGTGCAAGTCCTACGGCATATTCGCCTTTACCGCAGCCGAGTTCAAGAACTATAGGATTGTCGTTTTTAAAGAATTCGCTGTTCCATTTGCCTTGCAAAGGGAATCTTCCCTCCTGAAGTGCCGCAAAAGGATACTGAAAAACGCACGAGAATTTGTCCATCTCGGCGAATTTTTTTAGTTTGTTTTTGCCCATAAATTAGTTTGCAAACTGTATATGCCTGCTTAGCAGGTCGTATTTAGCTTTGTTCGTCTTTATCTGTACACTTTCATCGCGCATCGCTTGCCTGATGCAAGTTTCACTGCGAGGATGTAGAAATTATTTGAGAAATCTGCAGTTTCGTATGTAATGGTGCTGTCACCGCCTTTGCTGTGTGTCAACTGAAGTCCGTTTACGTCAAACAGCAATGTCTCGGCAATCTCTTCGCTGGCAGCAACAACAAGAACGGAGCCTTCGAAGTATGCTTTGACTCCAGAGTCGGCAAGAGTTTCGTCTACGCTGGAAAGTGTCTGGATGTTGAATTCTTTCCACTGTTCTGCGGCTTTGTAGTCCGGAATAAGTGCGTCTACAACTTTCAGCATCACGTTCGGCTGGGCAACGCCTTCGAAAACGTTTGCTCCCAGTTCCGGAACGGACGGTGTGTTGACGGTGATTTCTGTCAGACCGGTATTGTTTCTGAAAGCACAGTCGTCAATCATCTGTACGGATGCCGGAATCTTGAATGAATCAATTGCGATCCAGTTGTCGAATGCATATTTGCCAATGGCGGCAACACCTTCACTGATAATTTCAGGACAGTTCATACCGCTGCATTCTGCGAACAGGAAGTCGCTGATGTTTAAATTTGTCTGCGGCAGTTCTGCGGTTTGTATGGAACTGTTGGCAAAGAATGTTCCGACACCGATGAGACGGATGCTGTTGCTGAATTTTACAGTCTTCAGATTGTAGTTGTCTGCAAAAGCCCAGTCGCCGATTGCGGTCAATACCTTACATTTACTGAAATCAATGGCTGCAAGTTTTGTGCCTTTGAAAGCATCCGCAGCGATGCTTTTCAGTTCAGTCGGGAATGTAAATTGAGTCAGGGAATTGCAGCCGCGAAATGCGCTTTCTCCGATTTCTGCAGCGGAGTCCGGAAGTGTTACTCCGGAAAGTGCGGTGCAATTGTAAAAGGTGAATGCCGGAACAGCTGTATTGAGAGTTGCAGTTTTCAAAGCATCGCAACCTGCGAAAACGTAAGAGCCGATTCTTTTGACGGAAGCCGGAACTATTACGGTTTCAAGAGCGTTGCAATCGTAGAATGCGTAATCTTCGATTTTTTCAACCTTTTCCGGAATTGCGATTGCAGTCAGTTTTTTACAGCCTGCAACGGCGCCGTTAAGGATGGCTTTCAAATCTTTCGGCAAAACAAGTGAAGTGTATTCCTTGTTGAAGAAACACATTTTAGGAAGCTCATCGGCTTTGTATTCGATTTCCTGACAAAAAAACGGAGTTTTGCTGCTGTATGCGTTGATTTTAGCTTCGGAAAGATTCAATTCCTTCAACTCTGTCAGCGTTTCTGAAATAAAATACAAGTCTCTTGCGTCGATATTGCCGCTAACGGTCATTGTTGTTGCGGCTGTTTCTTCCTTGGCCAGTTCTGCAAGTGTTCCCGGAGTGATTATCTGAATCGAAGCCGCATTCATTACTGAAATGCAACTCAGTGTGAAAATCAATGCAATGTCGCGAAATCTCATTTTCCTGTAGATTTGAATTGTGTAACTGCGTGTAGCGGTTATCTGCTTAATAATCTGCAAATTTAGTGATAAAAGCGAGGATATACAAACTGAAACGCCATTTTTATTGTTGTAAAAGCATTGCTTTCTGTTGCAGGATTGTCTGTGCGTTTTATCTGAGTTTCAGCTTGTTTCCAGGAATAGGAGCGGAAGAGGCGCGCATACGGTTTATTTTGCAAAGCGATGATAAACGGATTCCGTATAATTGTGACAATGCCTGAAGGCTGTCTCCCGGCTTGACGGTGTGGTATTTTTCGTACGATTTGTCCACTTTTTTGTTCTTCTGTTGGATGTAGACCACCTCTCCCGGAGTCAGGCGTGTTTCGGGGTTGGAGATATCGTTGAATTTTGCCAGACGTTCGGCACTGATGCCGAATTCTTTTCCGATAACGGCAAAGGTGTCGCCTTCACGCACGATGATGCAGTCCAACCCATTGGTCTTGCCGGTTTCGTGCGGATTGATAATTTCCTCGATTTGTTTCGCGTCTTTCAGCATCTCCTCCGCGTCGGAATTGTTGTCCTCTTGATGTTTGCGTTTCGTATTTTTGCTGTCAAACTTGTCCAGCTCGTAACGTTCTATAATCGAAATCAGTTTGTCCGCATATTTCGGGTCGGTGGCGTATCCGCATTTTTTCAACCCTTTTGCCCAGCCTTTGTAGTCGGTGATTTTCAGTTTGAACAAAGGAGCGTACCGTTTCTGCTGCAAAAAAAACGCATGGTCGCTGAACGATTCCGCTGCATTTTTGTATTTGCGGAAACATTCGTCCTTTGCATCATCATCATAGTAGTAGCATTTTCCTTTCCATGCACGGCCGCACTTGATGCCGAAGTGGTTGTTCGCCTGTCTGGCAAGGATGCTTCGTCCCGCTCCGGACTCCAAGAGACCCTGAGCCAGTGTGATACTTGCCGGAATGCCGTACTCTTTCTGATGCTCGACGGCAACATCGCGATAGCGTTCGATATAGGCGGTGTAACTTGTCGATTTGTTCACAGATTTTGCCGAAATGGCTGCATTAATGCACAAGAGGGCGGTAATGAGCATTATGGTATTGTGAATTCGGATTTTTTTGATATATTTGCGTAAATGCTTCATTCGAAATGAAAGAAAAAAATATTACTACAAAGATAAACGTTTACTCCTATAGCGAGTTAACAGAACAGGATAAAATTTTGGTGGAAAAAGCCAGAAAAGTTGCGCTTCACGCATATGCACCTTACAGCAAGTTCTACGTAGGGGCTGCAGTTCTGCTTTCCAACGGTTTGATCGTAACCGGTAACAATCAGGAAAACGCCGCTTTTCCGTCCGGAACCTGTGCGGAGCGTTCTGCCATCTACTACGCCCATGCCAACTATCCTGAAGAAACTGTAGATGCAATTGCCATTGCGGCACATCACAACGGGGACTACGTACAGCAGCCCATTTCTCCGTGCGGCGCATGCCGTCAGGCAATTCTGGAATATGAAACACTTGCAAAGAAGCCTTTGAGGGTTCTTTTGTGCGGTCGTGACGAGGTGTATGAAATAGACAGCATCTCTTCGTTGCTTCCCTTATGCTTTTCAGAATTTTAAGAACGTCTAATTTAAATATTTATGAACCTTAGTCTTCCTCCGAAAACAGACGGCTCACCGTCCGTTGTATTGGAAAATGTCAAACAGATTACCGTAATCGGTGCTAATGGTGCCGGTAAAACACGTTTCAGCCAGCAAATCATCAAAGATTGCGGCGACCGTGCGTTTGTCATGTCCGCATTGAGGGCGATTTTCCCCGAAACCCGCAAAAACGAGCATAAAGGTTCTATTGATATGCTGTTTGATGCCGCAGACAAAGGTTCCCCGCTTTTCACTTCTGAGGCGAATTCCGAGTTTGAAAAAGTTTTGTTCTTGTTGCTGCACGACGAATTCCTTGAATTGTTGAATTTCAAAGCGCAGGCTTTTGACGGAGATGATGTTTTGCTGCCGGTTACCAAACTGGATAACGTGGTGCGCAGATGGGAGGAAATCTTCCCGAAAAACAAGATTCTGCGTGAAGGCGGAAAACTGCTCTTTACTTCAGAGAGCGGTGAAGACAAATACAATTCGCTGCGGTTGTCAGACGGCGAAAAAGCCGTGCTTTACTATCTCGGGTCCGTGCAGTATGCCGGTCCGAATGCCGTTGTCATGATTGATGATCCGGGGGTGTTTATTCACCGCAGCATCATGCACGTACTTTGGAATGCCATTGAACAGATGCGTCCGGATTGTACTTTTATTTACAACACACATGATGTTGATTTCGCCGCTTCCCGCGTGGATAATACCGGAATTTGGGTCAAAAGTTTTGATGCGCATAAAAATGCGTGGGATTATGAGATTCTCGACCTTGACCGCGGATTGTCGGAAGAGATATATATCGATCTTCTGGGCAGCCGAAAGCCGGTTTTGTTCGTAGAGGGCGACAGCACCCACAGCATCGATTTCAAACTATATCAGCTGGTGTTCAGCGAATACACCATCAAACCGCTCGGCAGCTGCAACAAGGTTATTGAGTCTACACGTTCGTTTAACGACCTTTCCGGATTTCATCATCTGGACAGTCATGGAATTGTTGACCGCGACCGCCGTTCTGAAAAAGAGGTGGAATATTTGAGAAAAAAGAAAATCCTTGTTCCGGATGTTGCGGAGGTGGAAAATATCATGCTGCTTCCGGATATTATCAAGACCGTTGCGCGCCGCCGAAAGAAAGATCCGGTAGAGGTTTTCTACAAAGTCAGTAATTCGATTATCTCCATGTTTAAGCGCGAATGCAGGCAGCAGGCATTACAGCACGTGCGTCACCGTGTAAAACGCGGAGTGGAGATGCATATAGACAAACGGTTCTCCAATATCAACGCTCTGGAAGACCACATGATGGATTTGATAAACGAGATTCGTCCGAGGGCAATGTATGAGCAGTTATGCCGTGATTTCCACGATTATATTGAGAAAAATGATTATATTTGCGTTCTGAGAGTTTTCAATCAGAAATCCATGCTCCCTGCTTGTAATGTAGCGGGTTTATGCGGATTCGAAAAGATTGAAAAATATATAAATTATGTGCTGTATCTGTTGAAAGAGGACGGTAAAGATGCCGAAATTATCCGAAGAGCGATTCGGAGGAATTTCAGAATACCGGAGGTCTCCGAACCCGATGACAAAAAAGAATCAAAGAACCATGCATATTGAACCTTTTTGGTTTTGAAGCAGACCTTTTCAAAGATTGAATTGGCCGGCAGTTGTAAAGTTTCCGGAGTGCCTATGGATATTTGTGAATCGGAAGCGTTAGTGCATAAGTTTTTTTATGTTCATTTCAATACGTGTAAAAATATGTTCTGATTATGGTAAAAGACTGGATTGAAGCGGTTCGCCCGCGGACTTTGCCGGTTTCTGTAGCCGGAGTTGTCGCTGCGTCATCATTAGCTTGCAGCATTGGCAAGTTTGCCTTTTTACCTGCGTTCCTTTGCTTTATATTTGCATTGCTTGGGCAGGTTGCCTCAAATTTCGCGAATGAATATTACGACTTTAAAGGAGGTCTGGACAAAAAAGGGCGTCAGGGTCCGAGAAGAGGTGTGACCGAAGGTACCATTACTCCGAAAGCAATGCTTAACGCAACACTGGGAACTGTAGCCGTAGTCTGTATGTTTGGCTTGTGTCTGTTGCTTTTTGGACCATGGTGGTTGATTTTTGTCGGTATTTTTGTCGCAGTCGGCGTCTTTGCCTACAGTGTCGGTCCATATCCGCTGTCACATCACGGATTGGGAGATCTCGCCGTATTCTTCTTTTTCGGCCTTATTCCGGTGAATTTTACCTATTTTCTGCAGACGGGCTCAATTTCTGTGTCTTCTGTAATGCTGTCTATTGCAATCGGGTTGATGTCCGTAAATGTTTTGATTGTCAACAATTATCGTGATGCGGACGACGACCGTGCTGTAGGCAAAAAAACAACTGTGGTTGTTTTTGGACGTAAATTCATGCAGAAAGTATATTTCTGCAACGGATTCATTGCTGCGGCTGTTGTTCTTCCCGTACTTTCCGCCGGAGAGTTTTTTGTTATATGGATTATTCCGGTAATGATATATCTGATTATGCATGTTGTAATCTGGAACAGATTGAAATCCCTGAAAGGCAGATGGCTGAACGATGTACTTGGTCAAACCGCCAAGAGCATGCTGTTGTTCTCTTTATTGTTTATGATTGTATGTGTGTTCCAATTGATTAAATGATATCAGAGTTTTAGCCTTTCAAATGCATCGATAAAACTTCCGGGAGTAATATTTAAAATCTTTGCTCCCGTTTTTTGTGCGTATCTCTCAATGGTGTGGTAGGATTTGAACGCAACGTAGAAGCTGTGCAGAATCTGGTGCAGCGGATAATTCATATAATCCTTTCTGATTCTCTGCTCTTCCTTTAAGTTCTCCTTGTAAAAATGCGGCTGGATGGAAACAACATTGTTATCGTCGTCCACGGAGATGGTCTTTGTCCATGAGTGGTCCGCTCCCGCAATATATATCTTTTTGAAATTCAATCTCAAAGACAGCATGATGGACGGAATCAGCACGTTGCGCGGACGCGGCATGCCGAGGCCGGTTCCGTAGGCCCAGTTTTCGATAAAATTAAACCCTTCCACTGGTGTGAGGTTGTAGAAAACGGTTTTGAGCTTGCTGTTGTTCAGCGGCAGAGTCATATTCTTGTATTTTGCCGGAACAAACAACGTCATTCTGCGTTCTACGGAATTTAGCCGGTTCCACAGTTTCTGAACATTCTCCAAAGTGATGCCGTTGAAAAACAACGGGTCGGCAAGAACGTAGTAGTCGGGTGCAAGAGTAGTGAATTCATCGGTGTTTGCGGCAAAATTAACGGCCAGCAGTTTGCGTGATTTCAGAAAGTCAAGATGGTTGGCAATGGTTTCGTTCAGAGACGGACCGTTGCCGAGAATGACAATTTCTTCGTCAGATGATACATGTGGGACGGGAGTGTTCCAGTCAGACTGCAGCATGATTTTTACCAGACTCGCAACGGACGAACCCAGCAGGGAAGTAATTTTTGAGATGTTGTCAAGTGTACTCATTGCAGTGGCAAAGATAGTGTAAATTGAGCGAAATCCACATCGGAATTATTTATTATTTGTGATTTGCGTCCGAATTTCGGAGGTATATTTTTTATGTTAATATCAGGTTATGAATTGTGTAGAATTGTTGTATAATCTAAAAAAAAAGGACTTCTGCGGATTTGGATTTTACATTGTAATTTCCTAAGTTTGTTGTCAGTTAGAGTACTGATGCGATATCAGTGTTTAAACTCCTTCGGAATCTTGGTATTCTGATTGTATATTTATAATAGGGTTAATTTTAAATACAGAGGGGTTAGCTTCGGCTAACAGAGGATAATGGTATGAAGAGTTTATTCTGGTTATTCCGGATATTTAGAAGATGTGTTCTATTTATGAGAATACATCTTTTTTTAGAAATGAGCCTGAAAAATCATTTTATAGAATCGGGATTCTGATGCAAAAATGAATTTATATGAAGAAATGAATTGATGTTCATAATTAGAAATATAGAATGCAATATTCAAGCAATTTGTCAAAGGAAATGAATCAGGATGTTATCTGTGAATAGTAAAATATTGATATAAAAAGTAATAATTTAAATGCGGATTTGTGATATCAGTACCGAAACTGTAGTTATAATAAATATATGTTAAAGGATGAAAAGATAATGCAGAAAATGCATAATTATGAATAAATGCTTAAATAATGTTAATTTCGGGGGGGGGTAAATATTCGGACTGAAAAGGGTTATAAGTATATCAGACTAAATGCTTTCATTTGCGTAGATTATGAAAAATGAATTAACTGAGAGTGCTAATATCTTCAAAATTCGAAATTATATTGAGGCTTTGATTTCTAAGAAAATAAGGACTCCTAAGGATTTTGTGTATTTGTCTGAATCTATTTTCGACAAAACACATCAATACGTAAGTCCGACGACATTAAAGCGTATTTGGGGCTACCTGAAAGAATCAACTAATACTCGTAAATCGACTTTGAATATTCTTTCTGAATTTGCAGGCTATCATGATTGGGAAGATTTTACAGCAAATTACAGAGAGTTAGATGCCAGCGCAAGAGAAGGTTTGGTTCTTGGTGTGAAATATGATTACACCAAAATCAAGAAAGGAAATATAGTAGATGTATCATGGATTCCGGAATCATACTGCCGATTGAAATGTATCGGAGACCATAAGTTTGAAATTGAAGATTCCGCAAATTGTGTTTTGAAATCAGGGGATACGGTAAACTGCTATTTGTTTATGGAAGGGGAGGCTTTGTATTTTACAGACTTGACAGTAAACGGGTGTAATTATAACGCTTACAAAGTCGGAAATGTAGGTGGTGTAAGTCTTAAAATTCATGATGATTAGGTCCTTGAATCCATTAACTTGTAGGGGAATCTGATTTTTATCGGAAATAGTGTGAAAACAATGAGAAGCATTCGATATTCAACGACAAAGTATTATTAAAGTAAATATTGGTTTTACAGCCGTACAGTCTGGAATTCTCTTTAATATAAAAACACAGGCGAAGCCCGCAAGCCCCGCCGTGATGACAGTATCAAAAAGTTTATAAACTCTTTTTCAAAATTTCTGCAAGTTCCGCAACGCCTTCTGTTGCCGGTTTGGCGATAACGGTCAGGTTCGGAACATTGACGGACGCCGGCCTCGGGTCGATATAGTATATCGGAGTACCCTCTTTGACGTAATGCAGCAGTGATGCTGCAGGATAAACCTGCAGTGAGGTTCCGATAACGACAAAGATCTCGGCTTCCTGTGCAATCTCGATTGCTTTGGTAATGTTCGGCACTGCTTCGTTGAAGAATACGATATGCGGGCGCACCGGGTCTCCGTATTTGTCGCGGGTATCCACGCTGGTTTCGCAGTTGTCCGGAGTCAGTTCATAAACGCGGTCTTCGCGGCGCATGGAGCGTATCTTCATCAGTTCTCCGTGAAGGTGGAGCACATTGGTGCTGCCGGCTCTTTCGTGAAGGTTGTCCACGTTCTGGGTAATTACTCTGACATCGAAATCTTTTTCAAGTTCTGCCAGAATTTCGTGTGCACTGTTCGGCTTGACGGAAATCAGCTCTTTTCTGCGGGTGTTGTAAAATTCATGAATCAGTGCCGGATTGCGGGCGAACCCCTCGGCGCTTGCCACTTCCATAACCGGATATTTGTCCCACAGACCGCCTGCGTCGCGGAAGGTTGAAATGCCGCTTTCCGCACTCATTCCCGCACCTGTTGAAATAACAAGTTTTTTTTTCATCGTTGTTAGTAATAGATTGGTTTTCTTTTTTGAGTTATACAAAGTTATATAAAAAACGGTGGATTTTTAAAATCGAATTCCAGACCTGGTTTTTGCATTTAATGTATCATCTCCGGGGCGGAATTTACCCGATTTCAGGCTCTAAACGGTTGATTTGTATGTGTTATGCACTCCGGATTTTAATAATTTTTATTTAATCATTTAAGGTTAGGACTGATATTTATTCTATCTTTGTGGTTGGTTTTGCCGAATTTGAGGATGTTTACCTGATTTTCGGACATTAACACGAATAATCAATAAAATTTAATATACAAAAATGGACAAATTAAGTTATGCGCTTGGCTTGAGCATGGGTAACAACTTTATCCACTCAGGTATCAAAGAATTGAATGCAGACGATTTTGCTGCAGCGTTGAAAACTGTTTATAACGGCGAAAAAGCTAATATGACTATCGATGAAGCGAAACAGGTTGTAAACGATTTCTTTACTCAACTTGAAGCCGAACAGGTTAAACAGAACGAAGTTGTAGGCAAAAAATTCCTGGAAGAAAATGCAAAACAGGAAGGTGTTACTGTAACAAAATCAGGTCTTCAGTACAGAGTCGTTAAAGAAGGTGCAGGCAAACAACCGGGTGCAACAGATCAGGTAACTGTTCACTACACAGGTCGTTTGATTGACGGTACAGTATTCGACAGCTCTGTAGAACGCGGTCAGCCGGCAACATTCGGTGTTAACCAGGTTATCCCGGGATGGGTAGAAGCGCTTCAGATGATGAACGAAGGTGCGGAATGGCAGCTTTATATCCCTTCGGATTTGGCTTACGGCCCTCACGGTGCAGGTGCAATCGGTCCTAACAGCACTTTGATTTTCGACGTTCAGTTGATTAAAGTAGGCTAATCAGTATTTGAAACTTAACTTTATAATAATATAAGATTATGAAAAAAATTCTTTTCGCAGCTGCTGCAGCTCTTTTGGTTGCAGGTTCAAGTTGCAGCAACGGTATGAGTTCCGCATCTACCGACCTTAAAACAGTAGATGACTCTTTGAGTTACTATATCGGTTCTTTCTACGGCTCTATGGTTAAACAGCAAATCGCTACTGCTGACAATAAAGGTTTCAACGAAAACCAGTTCCTTGAAGGCGTTAAAAACGTTCTTGAAGTTGACACTGCAAATGGTTCCAAAGCAGACGGTATGGGTGTCGGTTTGAACATCTACATGACTGCAAAACAGATGGCTCAACGTGAAAACGTAGAATTGAATACAAAACAGATTTACGCATTCCTTGAAAAAGCAGTTAAAGATTCTGCGGATGTAGATCCTCAAACTGCAAACATCATGATTCAGCAGTTGATGATGAAGAAAAAAGAAAATTCACCTGAAGCAGTACAGAATGCAAAAGCAGGCGAACAGTACATCAGCGAATTGATGGCTAAAGATCCTGAAGTTAAGAAAACCAACAGCGGTCTTGCTTACAAAGTGGTTAAAGAAGGTAACGGTAAAAAATTCGTTGTTTCTGACCGCATCAATGTAATCTACAAAGGTACTAAAATCGACGGCAAAGAATTCGACTCTTCAAAAGGTGAAGCTACTCAGTTCTCTCCTGCACAGGTAGTACCGGGGTTCAAAGAAGGTCTTTTGATGATGAGCCCGGGTGCTGAATACATCCTTTACATCCCTGGCAAACTTGCTTATGGTCCTCAGGGAACTCCTTCAGGCGAAATCGGTCCTAACGAAACTCTTGTATTCGAAGTTTCAACTCCGTCACTTTACGTTGACAAAAAATAACAGCTGATACATATTTCAGATATACGGCCGGGGCTTTCAGTCCCGGCTTTTTTATGCCTTTTCCGGTCTGAAAATCTGTTTCGGATGCCGGCGATGATGGAGAATCTTTCCGGCAGCGCACAAAAATACGGCACCCGAACGGATGCCGTTGTATATTATATGTAAATTCTTTTTAGAATTTGAATTTATAAGAAACACTCAAAATGTGGTTGTATTCGTTCTTGTTAATGATGGATTTCAACACGCCGGTTGAGTTTTTGATGTTGATATCCTTGTCGAAGTTATAGTCGAAACGGTAGAAAACATCGATGCTGTTGCGTCTGTCAAAGCGGTACTGCACGCCAAGAGCGGTACGTACTTTGTCGATATAGTTGCCGTCGGCAAGTTTCGGAGCGTTCAATGTATTGCTGATTTCGACATATGCGTACGGAGTAACCGGCACGTGACGGAATTCGTATTCAGCCATGATGCGGCTTCTCAAATTCCATTTCGGGTCGCTCTTTTCTTCCGGAAGGAAGTCGTCTTTGGTATAGAATGTGGAAAGCACGCGTTCTCTCAAGCTGAATTTCCAGCCGGAAATTGTTTTGTAGGAGAATGTGGCTCCAAGAGATACGCGGTGTCTCAAATCCCAGTATTTTTCGTAATTGGTTTTCTTCTTGCCGTCGTGATACATTGAAATGAAAGTGTAGTTCAAATTCAGTTTCAACCAGTTCAGCGGTTTGTAGGAGAGTCCCAGATCCGAATAGATTTTGTCGATATCCTGGAACGAGTTTTTGATACGGAGTTCTTCGCTCCAGTGGAATGCGAATTTGCGCGCGAATTTCTTCTCGATTTCAGCGCCTACGCGGAACTGGAAATCATTTTCCGACTCTTCGCGATATTCCGGTGACTGGGCAAACAGTGTTGCCGGTACGGAAAGACATACTAAAAGTATGAGTATAAAAATATTTTTCGTTTTCATAATGTTACGGTTTTAGTTTTGTTAGTGAACCAAAATTACTGTTCTGGTATTCGTTTGAGTGATAATAGACCTTGATAAATGCGGCGTCGCGCAAAAAATCGATGTGGCCGATTTCAACTTTGGTGATATCAAGACCGGTTCTCTTTTTCAGGTCGGCAATCAGCTGCTCTCTCTTTTCGGGAACAATCAGCTCGATTTCCTCATAAAGTATAATCTTGGAATATACGGAAGAACTCAAACGGTTTTCGTAGACAAACATTATCGCAACCAGCAGCAGATTGGCGAATACAAGTTCTGCGTAAGAGATGTTCAGCGACAAACCGTTGATAACCGAAATGGCGATAATCATAAACAGATAGGTCATTTCTTTGATCGGAACGGTTTCCGTACGGTAGCGGATAACACCGAAAATGGCAAACAGACCGAGAGTCAGACCGATTTGGAGTTTTACGCTTTCCAGCAAAAACAGCAGAAGGAACATACCTGAAGCAAAGAATACGAAAGATTTGTAATAATCTTTGTTCTTTGTCTTTTTGTAGTAGCAAAAGTGGATAATCAGCAGACAGATAATGAAATGGAATGCAAAACGCATCACCAGATTCAGAATTGCCTGGGTATCGCAAACCGGAGTTCCCATAAAGGAGAGAACATTGGTTGCCTCATAACCGAATTCTTCGGCGATGGTAGGATCATATTCAGGTAACAGCATATTGTTTGTTTTTAATTATATTCAATAAATGTATTTTGCGCTTGAAACGGTTGGCTTTGACGTCCGGATTTGTCAGAACGGTTCCGATGCAGTATTTGCTGATTTTGAACGGTTTGATACGGAAATCCTGCAGGATTTTTCCCATAACGGAGGAGTATCTGCCGTCCTTTTTCAGTTCGATGATGGACAGTCCTTCCAGCATCTTTGAGGTCCCGTTGCGGAAATTCGTGAATTCCACGTTCATGTCGATGGTAATGCGTTCCGTTTTTTGCGGATTTACCAGCGTGATACGGTTGAATTTTGTCTGCAGCGACGGGCTGAGCATCTCCGGAGTGTATCTGGAATTTTCTTTTAGAAATTCTGCAGCTCCGGCGTTGTCAAAAACAGCCTTGCAGTCGGTATTCTCAACCGGAATCCTTACCTTTTTCGTGCGCCCTTTGTTGGTTTTGTTTTTTATTTCAAAGAATGTGATGCCGGAATCGAGATAGGTGCGTACCCGTATTTTCTGTCGTTTGAGTATGCGGTTGTGGTGTCTGACATACATCTCCAGCGCCTCGGTGTCGTAGTAAACGGAATTGTATCCGCCCAGTGCCGTGGTGGTGTATTGCACCATATATCCGAATTCGGCAGCTTTTTCAAGAACAGGCATCAGCATCCGCTCCGACGCTACATATTTGGTGTCGGTACGGCTCATCAGACGGACGGTTTTCATCTCGTCCAGACTGATCGGGCTCATGCGGTCCAGAATGCCGGATTCCTGTAATTCTTTGATAAAAGACATGCTTTATTCTTTGTCCGTATAAATATATTCAAAAACTTTGATGGAAAAAAGTTTCCCGTTCGGCAGATAGTTGTACTGCTTTTTCTTGGTACCGTCCTGGTTGTATTCGTATTTGCGGATACGTACCGGTTTGTTGCGGTCGTTGTACACGATTTCCTTGTCCACGAATCCTGCAGCGTTGTATTGGATAACGATGCGTTCTTTCTGTCCGTAGTTTGCAAATTCAGCCTCTTCGATTTTGCGGCCCTGGTCGTCATAGATGGTAAAGTGGTCCATCCAGCGGTTTTTGGCGTGCGAATCGGTATTCCATTCTTTGATGGTCAGATTTTTGCGCTTGGCTCTTTTGCTCAGTGTTTCCGGGCTGATTTCCTGGGCAGCCATCAGTGAGGTGCAGAATACCAGCAGAGCCATTGTCAGAATTGTTCTTATTTTCATAATCACATGTTTTAAATTCGGTGCAAAGCTATAAAGTGAAACTAAAGATATTTAAAGCTAAAACTAAAGAAATTCTAAAGTCCTCATTTGAGCCCTGCGTAAAAATATGAAAAAAATGACATATTTTATTAAATAACGGAACTATTTTGTCTTATTTGGGATTAAAACCTTAAGTTTGTACCAATTGTTAGTATAAAACAGGAATATGAAACTACTGGTTGTTGAGGACGAATTTGAAATACGTAAGCAAATATGTCTTTTTTTTCGCGGTGAAGGTTATGTTGTCGAGTCAGCGGAGAGTTATTCAGATGCAGATGAGAAATTGTTTATGTACGATTATGATTGCGTTATCGTAGACATTACTTTGCCGGACGGAAATGGCCTTGATTTGATAAAGCTCCTCAAACAGAAAAAATCACAGTCCTGCATCATTGTTGTATCCGCCCGTAATTCTATTGAGGACAAGATTAATGGCTTGGATATTGGAGCAGATGATTATTTGTCCAAACCATTCAGTCTGGCTGAGTTGAATGCGCGAATTAAATCCGTGATTCGCCGTCGCCATTATTCTGGTAACAAAAATGTCGTTTTCAATGAATTTAGAGTCTGTCCGGAATCTCGTCAGTTGTTTGTCAACGAGGTTGAAGTTCAGTTGACCCCTAAAGAGTATGATTTGCTGACCTATTTCTTTATGAACAAGAATCGTGTACTGACAAAAGAGGGGATTGTTGAGCATTTGTGGGGCGATACGATGTCTATTGCCGCTGATTCTTTTGATTTTGTTTATACTCATGTGCGAAATCTTCGCCGCAAGATTACTAATGCGGGTGGCAGGGATTATATTAAGTCCGTTTATTCTATAGGTTATAAGTTTACGGAAGAGTGAAACTGGTTGCAAAGTACAGAAAATATAAGATTGGCACGATACTCTTGGTTGTTGTGACAGTTTTTAGCGCTCAGTATTACCTGTTCAGATATTCTATTCACCGTACTACAGATGATGTTTTGAATGAGTATCGGATTGATCTTGAAAATTATGCGAAAGACCACGATACGCTTGAACCGTACAAGTCTATTGACATGAGGTTAAGTACGCTGAAACTGCAGGCAGTACCCGGTGTTGTTGACGATATTGACAAAACGATTTGCGATACTCTTGTTTTCAGCCATTATGAGAATGAAATGGTCGTATATCGGAAAATTGAATTTCCGATTGTTACCTCCGAATCTCAGTATAAAGTAATGATGATGCTCCCAACGCTTGAAGAGCATGATTTGATGGGGACGGTATTTATATCGCTGTCATTGATTTTTATTTTGTCGATTCTGTATTCCTTTATATTTGACCAGATTTTTATCCGGAAAATATTAAACCCGTTTAATCAGATTTTGGATGCAATGCGTATATATAAGGAGGAAAAAAGAAATACGGTTGAACTGCAGGATTACGGTATTGATGAACTGGATGAATTGAATATAATTCTGAAGGAGATGATGGATAAAATAGACCAAGACTACAGCGAGATGAAAGATTTCCTTGAAAATACATCACATGAACTGCAAACTCCGCTTTCTATTATTCAACTTAAACTTGAAGCCTTGAGTCAGGTGGATTTCAAAGATGAGGAAATTCTGAATAATATTATGTCTATCCGTTCTGCAGCATCCCGTATCAATCGCTTTAACCGTTCGCTGCTGCTGATTGCCAAAATCAATAACAACCAATTTGCGGATACCCAAAGCATCAACATTAACAGGCAGATTTCACAGTTTCTAAATTTTTATGAAGAGATTCTTTCCATGAGGAATATCGAAATAAAATATGAATATACCGAAGATTTTGTTGCGGAGATGCATCCGCTGATTGCGGAATATTTTATTCAAAATATTATAACTAATGCGGTTAAACATAACTATGATGGAGGCAAAGTTATAATTGGTACGTCTGCAAAAGAGTTAAGATTTAAAAATTCGTTCAGGGGGAAAATTCCTTCCGGAGATTTGTTTGACAAATATATTCACAGCCATAATTTAGGATCCAACGGTCTCGGAATGGCGATTCTACGCAGCATTTGCGATAAATGCGGATTGATTATTTCCTATACCGTTGAAAATAATTATTTTCAACTGATTATTAAAAAGGGAATTTTACAGAAATAATTTCAAGGTTTATTGCCAGCGCATGACGGTTATCAGCACGCTATCGCGACTCATGTCCATCGGGTTAGTGCCCTGCACACCTTCGGGAACGTCCATATCCAGCTGTTTGAACAAGTCGGTCCAGAACTGTGGCATACTGCCGTCTGCGGCACGGAATTTCATTGGCTTGGACGAGAATACAGGGTTGCCGTCCGCGTCAAGATAGGAATCGTAAACCAGCTCGCTGCAATACATCTTTCCGTTGTCCGGAAGATAGTAATAGTCGTACGGTTGTCCAATAAAACTTTTTGCGCGTTTGATTGCTTCCGGAACGATGGAAGCGTCCGCCACACGTTTAGCAACCAGCATCGGTTTGCCGTCAATCATCAGTGATTTGTTGATAAAGTCCGCAATCGGCGTAATCTTCACACCTCCGTCAGCCGCCTCCAGCACCGAGGTGGAATCTCCCCCAATCAGCAGAATCCCCACATGGGTAAAAGTGGTGTCAATGTCAGCATTACCGCTTGTGGATGAGGCAATCGCCTCGTTCATCTTCGAATTGCTGCCGACCTGAAACAGCAAATCTCCGGTTTGCAGTTCCTGCGGTTTTTCGCGACGGATATTGCAGGCAGTCAGAACTGCCAGCGCGATTATAGCGAACGATAAAAACTTCTTCATGACAATTCAATTTTGTGTTTCTGCAAATATAGTGAATTGTTTCAGCTATAAAAGTGAAAACCTCCGCTCATTGCAAAACTGCGATGTTGTGCGGGTAAAATTTTACAAATTGAAAATTCGTTTTATCTCTGCTGCGACCTTTTGTGTGAATATTGTTGCTCCCTCATGATTCATGTGGTAGGGGTCGTGAAAATATTCCCGATTATTGCAGATTTCGGGGTATGCGTAATAATCCAGTATTGGAATTCGGTGTTTTTTGCAATATTGATGAATCAAATGATATCTGTTATATGAAGATTCGGCCTTATAATACGGTGAAATCATGATGCAGAATTTGATTCCCTTCTCGTCGCAGAGATGTCTGAATTTGTCAAGATATATCCTTTTTACCGAATCCCAGTCGTTTTCGGTCAATATTTTCTGAATTTTTGGTTCAGGTTCGTAATCCATTTTTCCGGAAACTTTCTGGTAGCCTTGTTCGGGGACGGAGTGATTGGGTCGATTATCTTTCAGCAATGTCAGACAATTCGTGTTGTAGCGGTAGAAATTTGATATGCGTTTGATGTTATTTTCATTATCAATGTCATTCAGAATTTCTGTGATACCTTCTATATCGGTATATTCATTCAGAATTTTAATTGATTTTTGGTTGCTTCCCGGCCAGATATCATAATCGGACATAATTTCCAATATCGCAACTTTTGGAGTATATCTGTTACATGCCATTCTGAGTCTTGCGTACGATAAAAAAATCGTACCTCCGGGTTCCCCGCAATTATATGCCGGAATATTGACAATATCTTCTAAAACAGACGGAACAAAATGATTGGCAGCCCTTGATGTCCCGAATATCAACAAATCTTCATCACATTCCTTTGCAATATAGTTATAATGTTTCGTCATTCCTCCTATAGCATTATCTTGCAGGTAAGAACAAATTTTACCGAATGCTAAATCCGCAATCAGAACAAGAGCTAAAAACAATAATATACTACCGATAAACCGCTTCATGTTTAGAAACTAACATAAATAAACTGACCGGAGTCCAGAACTCCGACGCTTAGAATCAGACTGAAAATAAAGACATAAACCAGCAATAAAACTGTTCTGTTTTCGAAAATTCTGAATCTGGAAATTGAAAATTCTTCACATAGTTCTTTCAGTATCAAAATCAGTATGCCGAGAAATAGAATGAATAGAACTGTGAAATCCATTTCTCCGATAATCCTGCCGAAAAATGATGAGAAAATATGTTCGATAAAGCCGAAAGCATCCTCAATGGCAGGCATTCGGAAGAATATCCATGCTAAATTTACAAGTAAAAATGTAAACGAAATTCGAATTCCTTTTGTGAATACATTATTTGCGGTAGCTTTTTGAAGTCCGGTCAATCGTTCTACAATCAACAGCCCGCCGTGAATTGCTCCCCAGATAATGAATGTCCAGTTAGCTCCGTGCCAGATTCCGCTGACAAGGAAAGTAACCATTATATTCCGGTATGTACGCGCTTTTGAGCATCTGCTGCCGCCAAGCGGAATATAAATATAAGTAGTGAGCCATCGGGTAAGAGATATATGCCACCTTTTCCAGAAATCAGTGATACTGGTCGCAAAATACGGTCGGTTGAAGTTGTTGATTAAATTGATTCCAATTGTTTTGGCAATGCCGATTGCCATATATGAGTAACCCGCAAAATCACAGTAAATTTGCAAACTGTAGAATATGCTTGCGATAAAACAATTGACTCCGGAAAAGTGCTGATAGTTTGGGAAAACGACATCTACATACATTCCCAAACGGTCAGCTATCACAACTTTAAGGAACATTCCCCATAAAAGCAGACGTAAGCCTGCTACTCCCTGGCTGTAATTGAACGGTTTGAAATTTTTCAGTTGAGGAATCAAGTCAGAAGCTCTGCTGATTGGACCTGCAGCGATTTGTGGAAAAAATGAAAGGAATAGCATGTAATCCCACCAGTTTCGTTCCGCTTTTATTTTTTTATAGTAGACATCCCACAAATAGCCTAATGCCTGAAATGTGAAAAAAGATATTCCTACGGGAATCATCCAGTTCAAACCCGGAAGTGAAAAATTCAGACCGATATAACGTAATCCGTCAGATATTGAAATATTGATGAAGTTATAATATTTGAATATCAATAATGGAAACAAGGTTATAATAACGATTATGGTTATAATTCGTTTCCGTTTTGAGTTAGAACTGTATGAGTCATTGATTTTCCCGACAGAAATAGCCCCGAAATAAGTAACGGCCGTAATACCCAGTAATATCAGGGAGTATGCCGGATTCCAGTTTAGATATAACAGATAGCTGACGAGAATAAGAAATCCTCTCTTAATATTCCTGTAGCTTGCTGGGATAATCCAGAAGATACTGAATATAAAAGGGAAAACAATCCAGAAATTCAAACTGTTAAAGGGCATGATTTTTTAATAACCTCTCTCTAAGAAAATAAAGAGATGCCGTATCTTGTGTTTTAATCTTATTTGTATGCTTCGAGGGCTTTTTGCAGTTCTTCCGACACTTTTACGCGGAGCGTTTTCGGAGTGAGAACCTCAATGTCTGACCCGTATCGGAGAATCTCCTGGATGAGGTCAAAGGTGGTGAGCATATTATAGGTAAATATTGAATAGCTGTCGTGAATCTCTTCCTGCTGGGAGTGGTGCAGCGGTAGCGCACGGAAATATTTCGCCTGTTTGTACGAAACTTTCAGCTTTATGGTTTTTGGACTGCCTTTGTCTGTAAAGATTCCGAAAGAATACTTGTAGAATTCCTCCGCTGTGACATCCGGTTCGTTGAAAGTTTCGGTGGTAAGATGCACATCCGAGATACGGTCAAGCGCATAGGTGCGGATTTCACCGTCCGGACTCGCATATCCGATAACATACCATCTCTGGCGGAAAATACGCACGAAATACGGCTCCAGAAGAATGTCTGAAGTCAGAGTCCTGTCGAACGCACGGTATTTGATGCACAGTTTGCGGTTGCTTTTCACCCCGTCGAGTATTACCGGCAGATGGGTGCGGGCGGAGGGCACGTTTTCAAAAACGATTCTTGAAGCGATGTCGCGCGAGTCGGCAAGCGTTCCGCTGATGGAGAGGGAATCCAGCAGCCAGTCGTGAAGACTGCTTTCTGATTCTCCCGCGTTTTCGATATAATATTCATAGGTGGAATTGTTGCAGGCAATGGTGACGTCGAAAGTATCTTCAATCGCTCTGCAATAGTTGTAGAATGTACGTCTCGGCAGCGGATTGCCGTCGGACAACGAAACGTTTTTCACCCATAAAGCATTCAGCTCGCTGCGGGTAATGCTTTTGTGCCGCATTATCGTGTCAACGAGCCAAATGTATTTATTTATAAGATTCTTGGACATTATTTATGTCTCAAATTGTTATGCTTCTTTCTGTTTGCCTTTTGCAAGAATCAACAAACCGATGATTGTTGCAGCAGCATTGTAAAGGATCAATTCGTGGCTGATAACGTAGCCGATTGACAAGCACCAGCGCTGAAGAACGAAACAGATAATCGGAGCTGCGATACATGCAGCCGGTACGAATTTGTCGCGAACGTCAAGTTTGATGAACATACCGAAGATGAACAAGCCAAGGATAGGACCATAAGTGTAGCTTGCAATCTGGTAAACCGCGCTGATAGCGTCGCTGTTGCTGATTTCGTAGAACACGATAATAACAATACCCATCAAAACGGACATCATTACGTGTACCCATTTACGTGTTTTGGTCAATTTTTCTTCGCTCTGTTTTTTGTTGGCTTTAAGAATATCGACTGTAAATGAAGTTGTCAGAGAAGTAAGGGCAGAACCTGCTGCAGAGTAAGCTGCTGCGATAAGACCGATGATGAACATGATACCCACGATGATAGGCATTGCAGGGCTGGCAGCAACAAGACCGAACAATTCATCTGTTTTGGCAGGCATTTCGATACTGTTGTTGTTCACGTACATTACCAACAGTGTACCAAGAATAAGGAACAAAGAGATAACGAAGAACTGCATGATACTGCTGACCATCATGTTTTTCTTTGCATCGTTGGCGTTTTTACAAGCCATTGTACGCTGCATCATATCCTGATCAAGACCGGTAGTGGCAATTACAAGGAAGATACCTGCAAGGAACTGTTTCCAGAAATAGTCACCGTTGCTCGGATTATCGAAGAAGAATACTTTTGATGTATCGTGTTCTGCAACCGCACCGACAATACCGCCGAAGTCAAGACCAAGGTCCTGACCGATAAACACGATACAAAGCACTACTGATGCGATAAGACAGAATGTTTTCAATGTATCTGTCCAGATAACTGTTTTTACGCCTCCCTGTAGAGTGTAAAGCCAGATAAGAGCGATAGTGATGATTACGTTAATCCAGAAAGGTATACCGAGAGGGCCGAATACAAGAGTTTGAAGAACTACGCAGACAACGAAGAAACGTACTGCAGCTCCAAGCATCTTGGAAACGAAGAAGAACCATGCGCCGGTCTGGTAGGTTCCGTTACCAAAACGCTGTTCAAGATATCCGTAAATTGAAATTAGATTTCGTTTGTAGAACATCGGCACTAAAACGAATGCGATGATAAAGTAGCCGACTACGAAGCCGAGCACCATCTGAAGGTATGCGTAGCCGTGGTTTACAACCATCCCGGGTACGGAAATGAATGTTACGCCGGAAATGGCGGCACCTATCATTGCAAAAGATGCAAGATACCACGGTGTTGAACGGTTTCCTGTAAAGAATGAGGCATTGTCGCTCTTGCGGCCTGCAAAATAGGAAATTGCAAATAGAAGGATGAAATATCCGACTATTGTTAATAGTACTACTAAAGGAGTCATTTTTGATAAATTTGTTTGTTGTTATTCTGCGTAAAGTAGATATGGTTTACGTTGCTTTTTGAATTTTTCAACATCGTCAGCCCATGTCGCCTCGATTTCTTTGGCACTCTTGCCCTGTTTGATCATCTTGCGAATCTCTTTCTTGCCGATAAGCAGTTCGAAGAAACTGCGGAAGAAGTGGTCGTCAAGGTTCAGGTTGTTGTATGCGTCAATAACGTATTCAAGATTGATGCCCTCTTTGATGATTTCATCGTAAGAAAGTTCGGAAAGGTCAACACCGAAGCATTCTTTGTTCAGTTGCGGCGGGAATTTAGCACCCGGAACGCTCTTTGGTGTGAAACTGTATTTGTAACCTTTCATGTTTGGATGGCCGTAGCACTGGAACGGTTTGTCGGTTCCTCGGCCAAGGCTTACAGGAGTTGCTTCGAAATAGCAGATAGAAGGGTACAGGTAGATAGAACGCATATTAGGCAGGTTGGGAGACGGAGCGATTGGAAGAATGTAGCGAGACTGGTGTGTGTAGTTTTGGCATTTCACCACTTTCAAATCCACTTTCTTGCCGTTTGCCAGCCAGCCTTCGCCGTTTGCCATATTGGCGATTTCGCCCATTGTCAAACCATGAACGACAGGAATGGGAAGACCGCCTACGCCAGATTTGTATTTCATGTCCAGAATAGGACCGTCAACATACATGCCGTTAGGATTTGGACGGTCAAGAACTACAACTTCTTTGTTATATTTGATGGCTGCGTTCATCAGGTTTATCATTGAAACGTAATAGGTATAGAAACGAAGACCTACGTCCTGGATGTCTACTACCAGTACGTCAAATTTTTTCATTGTTTCTTTTTTCGGCATTCTCGAATCTCCGTCATAAAGAGAAGCGATTGGAACACCTGTTTTCTGGTCAACGCTGCTGCTTACATGTTCCCCGGCATCTGCATTGCCGCGAAATCCGTGTTCCGGAGAGAAAATTGTGGTTACGTTGACTCCGTTTTGAAGCATAACATCAAGAACGTGTTCGTCACCTATCATACCGGTATGGTTGCTCAGTAAAGCAACGCGTTTTCCTTTAAGCATCGGGATGTATTCGGAAGTATTTTCCGCTCCGACTTTGATGTCTCCGTTGTCAGTAGTCGCGGCTTGAATGGCAAATGACAATGCTGCTACAGCTATCAGACAAAGGATTTTTTTGAATAGTTGCATAATTTATGATTGTTATTTAGTTGTTTTTAAGGCTATATCCGCACAAAGATAATCAAACGACATCCTACAAGCAAATAATAAAACTTTTTTATTATATGTATTTTTTTTGAATGGGTTGAATGATGCCCGGTTCAAATCCCTCCGGTATAAATAATTAAACCATTTTGTTTGCGGTTGTATTAATATTGCCTAATTTTGTTGCTTGAGCGGGAATTAAAATTGGATTTCTCCGTTTTTTTAGACAATTAAATTAAATCAATAAGAAAATGAAAAAAAATTTCCTTTTGACACTGCTTGTCGCTTTGATGGCAGTATCATTTACATCTTGTGACGATAATGAAGATTTCAAAGATGTAGTTCTTACTTTGAACGCAACTCAGATTGAATATGATCAGGACGGCGTATGGAAAGACTGCTTTACAAAAGAAGCAACAACATGGCAGAGCCAGAATATCATTTTCTCCCACGCAGCTCCGTTTCCAGGTTACTGGACAGGTATGATTCCCTCGAGAAGCAGAAAAGAATTCGACCAGGATGCAACAGATTATATGCCGTACCAATACACTGCAATGACTAAAGGAGGTTTGTCAGGTCTTGGTACTCCGTATGTTGTAGGTTACTGGAGTGAATACGATTTCACTACTACAGGTGTTCAGACATGTGAAGTTTCTTTCGGTCAAGATGCCGTTAAGAAACCATTTACTCCGCTTTCAATGTATGTAACAAACACAATGTTCAGCTACTACACAATGTTGAAAGGCAATGCATTCTCTCCTGCATTCAAATCAGGGGATTTCCTTGATTTGATTGTTGTAGGTTTCAAGGGTGAAAGCAAAACCGAAACTGGCCGCGTATCTGTAAGACTTGCAGATTATACAGGTGCAGAACCGGTTATTCTTGATAACTGGAAACAGGTGGAACTTGAATCTCTTGGTGAAGTTGACGGTATTTATTTCTACTTCGATACAACAGCTAAAAACGAGTACGGTATTACAGCTCCTACATACTTTGCGCTTGATCGTCTTGTAGTTAGATATTAATCTAAAGAAATATGTATAAATATTAAATATATTTAAAATACAATCGAAATATCATGAAAACCATTGCGGATAAAAATAAATAAATTACTTTTGCATTGTGTTTTCATGGTATTAGATTTAAGGTTAATGAGGTTGGTTGTCGGGAGACAACCATTTCTTTTTTATGGATGCTCCATATCGGAGCTATTTTTATATTCCGGCATATCCTGAGCTCGTTTTATTACAATATGAGATTCTCACAACAATTCCGTAAATCATATAAACATCCGCATATTTTCCAGTAAATCAGATTTCCGGAATCCGAATTTGCAATACCTGCCGGATGGCAAGATTTCGAAGAATTTTATTTGCCGATTTTTTTTGAAATATATCTGTTGGAAATCAGGCATGCGGCTATTGCACCGACAAAGAGAAGAATGTTGACGGTAAATGTCACGTTGCTGTATTCGTTGATATGCATAACTATATAATATATCATCGATACAATGAAAAAAACTCAATAATAGCTTGATGTATTGTCTGATAAAATCCAGCTTGAAATTCTTTTCCGATTCTCCTGAATTTCCGTAAGCGGACAGATGGCTTTCCTTTTTGGTGACATATTCTTTGCGGAGTCCGTAACCGATATAAAACCATACGGTAGTAGCGAGCGCGTAGCAAAAATAAAAGCCGATCCAGGAGTCAACTTCGATGTTTTCGGTAAAAGGAACTCCTTCTGAAAGACACATAAGGGAATAGAAGCCAAGGATAAAAACATTCCAGACAATGGCGAATGCAATTCCCCATTTACAATAGTTTTTTGTTTTGTTATTCATGAATATCGATTTTTGTGATTGTATCCTGATTTTCCGGAGTCGTGTAAAAAGGGTTTAGTCGGTTGTTACAAATATATGTTTTTTTAGGGGGGATTACAAGGGGTGAAAGTAAATTTATTTCGGGTGTTTGAAAAAGTATGACATTTTGTCGGATATTTTACCCGCAAAGTTGTTATATTTATAAGGAATTTGTATATTTGTATTCTAAATATATTGAATGAACATGAGCGAAACTGAAAACTCCCCTATAAAACGTACGGTGCTGGATTATAATGATATACGGGAAATGGCTCCCTTCTTTGACGGAAAGAAAAAACTCGTAAATGGGTTGATGAAATTTTTGTCAATCGACAAGGTGAATTATCTTCATGAACACAATTGTGATACTCCCGGAGCTCCGTTTGTAAAGGGCATTCTTGATGATTTGAATATTAAACTGCGTGTCGATAACGAAGAAATTTTGGACAAGATGGGCAATGTTCCGTTTATCACCGTTTCCAACCACCCGTTCGGTGCTCTGGACGGCATTTCTTTGATTCATATTATGGCGTCACGCTATCCGCAATACAAAGTGATGGTGAACATGATTCTGAACTATATCAGTGCCATGCGCCCGAACTTTATCGCCGTGGATCCTCTTGTATCCAACGACCCGAAAAAGAAGGCCGTTTCCATGAAGGGTATCCGCGAAGCCATGATGCAGGTCAAACGTGGCTATCCGCTGGGCTTTTTTCCTGCAGGCGCTGTCGGCAAACTGACCTGGAAACTGCATATTGAAGACCGCGAATGGCAGTCTTCGGTTATTCGCTTGATTCAGCAGCTGAAAGTGCCGGTGATTCCGATTTTCTTCCACGGTCAGAACAGCTGGTGGTTTACATTTCTGGGCATGATCAGCTGGCAAATCCGTACTTTGAGATTGCCGGCAGAGGTTTTTCGCAGAAAGAATTCGACTATCCACGTAACTGTCGGAGAACCGATTATGCCGGATGATTATGCCGCATTTACGGATGTTAAAGAACTCGGTGAATACTTGAAAGGAAGAACATACAAATTAAGAGACGTAAAATGACTCCTGCAGATTTAAAAAGAGTGAAGCAGACCTATTCCATTGTCGGCAATTCGCTGAAACTGGAAGCGGCAGTAAACAGAGCGCTTGTTGTTGCTCCCTACAACCAGTCTGTGCTGGTTATTGGAGAGAGCGGAGTCGGTAAGGAATTTTTTCCGAAAATCATCCATGACAACAGCCCTCGCAAGAGCAAAAAATATATTGCTATCAACTGCGGTGCAATTCCGGAAGGAACCATTGACTCAGAACTTTTCGGACACGTCAAAGGGGCGTTTACAGATGCGACAACCGATCGTAGAGGCTATTTTGAAGAAGCCAACGGAGGTACTATTTTTCTGGATGAGGTGGCGGAACTTCCGATGACCACTCAAGCTCGCTTGCTGCGGGTGCTTGAAAACGGAGAATTTATCAAAGTCGGTTCGTCGGAAGTAAAGAAAACCAACGTCAGAATCGTTGCGGCAACCAATGTAAATCTGGAAGCGGCAATCAGGGAAGGTCGTTTCCGTGAGGATTTGTTCTATCGTCTTTCTACTGTCAGGATTGATGTCCCGGCATTGAGAGAACGCGGAGAAGATATTATGATGCTGGCGCAGAATTTTGTCAACAACTTTTTGATTACATACAATATTGATGAGGGAATCGGTTTTTCAGATGAAGCAAAACGTCTGGTTCTGCGCTACAGTTGGCCGGGAAACGTACGTCAGTTGAAAAATGTAATGGAGCAGATTGCCATGTTTCATGCCGGGGAAACTGTTACTGCGGAAGCAATCCGTGAATTGTTGCCGGATGTGACGGAAACATCTCAGTCTTTGGTGTCAACAAACTCTGTTGCGCGAAATAGTACCGAGCGCGAATTTATGCTGAAAATGATTTTCGGCATGAGAAACGAAATTGATGATTTGCGTGCAAAACTGGAAGAATACGAGCAAAACGTGCATGATGGAGCTGCAAAAGTCAAGAGCAATACCGTTTTGAACAAATTCAGCATTGATACTTCCAAGGTAGAAGAAAGCCGGGCTTATCCCGATAGCTATTACGATTACATATCCGGAGAGCCAGTGACAAAGGAATCTAATGAAATTCAGGACGTTTCCATCATTGAGCAGAAGGAAGAGGAAGAGATGATAATGAAAGGCAAAAGTCTTGAAGAAATCGAAAAAGAAGCCATTCGCGCCTCTTTGAAGAGAAATAAAAAAAACCGCCGAAAAACTGCGCAGGAATTGCAGATTTCAGAACGGAATCTGTACCGTAAAATCAGCGAATACGGTCTTGAAACTTCTAAATCCTAAAACGAAAACCCGATGTTTGGAAATAAACTTCACAGATACCTTTGCATCGCATTGATTGCCCTTTGTTCGGCATGTTCAATCAGCTACAAGTTCAACGGTTCAGCTCTGGATTATTCCGTATATAAAACCGTTTCCGTTTCGGATTTCCCGATTCGTGCGGCGCTGGTATATCCGCCTTTGCAGCAGATTTTTGAAAACAAAATGCTGGATATGATTGCGCGTCAGACTCGTTTGACCGTGGAGGACAATCCCAATACAGATCTTCGTATTGAGGGCGAAATCACTGGTTACCAGCTGACTCCACAGGCGGTGAAAGAAGACGCTTATGCGTCTCAGACTCGCCTGACTATCACAGTACGGGTGAAATATACCAACAACAAGGAGCCGGGACAGGATTTGGATCAGACATTCTCCTCATACAAGGACTTCACAAGTTCGGAAATGTTGACCGATGTCCAGGATGATCTTTGTACTCAGATTTGTGATGAATTGACCAACTTGATTTTTAACGCTACTTTCGGAAACTGGTAATACGGTTTCTTACCTGTAAATTATGACAGACAATACCGGACTGGATACTTTTCTTGCGGACAAAAATCTCCTTCCGTCCCATGTGTGGGTCGCGGAAATGCAGGAGAAATATCCCTATTTCATTACCCCGAGGCTGCTTTTGCTACAGCGCGGCAAGGGTGAAATTTCTGATGAAGAATATCATCAGACGCTATCTTCCGTAGCCCTGCAGTGCAGCGACCGCAAAGACCTTGCGTTGCAGATGGGCGAGGATGTGCAGCGTTTTATCAACTTCTATCCAGAAGAGGAAAAACAGAAAACTCCGGATACCACATCTACTATCGATTCTTTCCTTGACAAATACGGAAATACCAGCGACAAGGAGATTGCCGCGATTGAAAATGCCATTTTTAATCCGACTCCGGAATATGCGTTGACCATGAAAATGGACGAAAGAGCCACTTCTGTTCCGAAAACCGAGCAGGATGCCCTTATTGATTCATTCCTGAGCAAAGATGTTACGCTTGGGCTTGATTTGCCAAATGAACCGGAACAGCCTGTAGAGCCGGAAACTTCGGAGGAGGCACCGACAGAGCCGCAGGTGGAATTTAACACTACCTTCAGCGAGAGTCTGGCAACCGTTTATATCCGTCAGGGAAAATATGCCAAGGCTTTTGATATATTGACAAGCGTAAAAGAGAATTCTTCCGAACCATTGCCGCATATAAATGACCAGCTGCGCTTTCTGCGTAAACTGATATCAATTTCGAAATAAATTTACAGAACAGATTCATATCGTGTGAAGCACCAAATGCTTCACACGCTTTTTACTCCCGCAGTTGTGATTTTTTACAAAATACTATGCTAAAAAGTTGTATATTTGTACTTGTATATATCATAATTTGAGATAATATGAAAATACGTAAAATACTTGTCGGCGTGTGTGTTGTAGCGATGTCTGTCGCCACCTGTGTTGCCGGTCCGGTAGATATTGACACCCGGGAATGTCTGACACGAGGAGTGGCGATGTACGATGCCGGAAACTTTGCCGGTGCTGTTAATCGGCTTGCATACTTGAAAAACATTCTTCCGCCGTCCGAAGCCGAAATGGCGGAGGAGGTTGACTACTATCTGGCAATGTGCGGATACGAACTTGGTGAAAACGCTTCGTTGAATGCTCTGAATGACTTTAAAGCCAAATATCCGGGTTCAAAATTTGGTCAGGAAATTGATTTCGCAATCGGAAACTACTATTTTTTTCACGGACTTTACGGCGAAGCGGTAAAGAGCTACCGCAAAATCTCGGAGGTCGCTTTTGCAGGCGAAACCCGTGACGATTTATTGTACCGTATCGGTTTTTCTGAACTGAAACTTGGCGAATTTGCAAGAGCGGAAAAATATTTCAAAAAAGTACGTAAATCATCGAAATATTACGATGCCTACCGTTTTTACGAAGGCTATCTGGCATATCTTGAAAAAGATTATGATACGGCGCAGAGAAGTTTCGATGCGCTTAACCGTAAGTCTGAATTGTGGCAGAAATCCCGCTACTATGTGGTGCAAATTAACTATATTAACGGTAATTACGATGCAGTGGTAACCGAAGGACGCCGTTTAGTGAACGAAAATGACCGCGAATTTACCGCAGAACTGTACCGTCTGCTCGGCGAAAGCGAGTTCAAGCGAGGGAATGACAGCGAAGCGGAAGACATGCTGAAAAGATATATCGGAAAATGTGAATATTCCGACCCTCAGCGTAGCGCGTTGTATACACTCGGCATTCTTGCGGACCGCAGGGGGGATATTGACGGCTTGGTGGAATATATGAACCGCGTGACCGGTGCCGACGACGGTATTGCACAGAGTGCATATCTGTATCTTGGTCAGGCTTACGTCGCAAAATTCGACACCAACGCTGCGATGATGGCGTTTGAAAAGGCGATGCGTATGAATTTTGACAGCGATGTCCGTGAAACCGCATTCTACAACTATGTTGTGGCGCAGAGCAGGGGCAGCAGAACTCCGTTCGGCAGTGCCATTCAGAATTTTGAAGAATTTGTCAACCTTTACCCGAATTCCCGCTATCTGGAGCAGGTGGAAGGGTATCTGGTGAACGCATATATCTACGGAAACGATTTTCACAAGGCTTATGAAAGCATCTCAAGAATCAAAAATCTGACTCCTAAAGTGCTGACTGCAAAGCAGTATGTTTACTACAAACTCGGTTCCGAAGCCCTTTCCAACGGCAAAACCGATGAGGCGGTAATTCTGTTCAAGGACGCGCGCAATATCGGTGACCGCGGCAACGGCGTATGGTCGGATTGTGCGTTGTGGCTGGGTAACTGCTACTACAAAGAGGGCAAATACCAGTCTGCCGAAAAGAATCTGAGAGCCTATATCCATGAGACTGGGCCCCATGGCGAAAACTATTATAAAGCACATTACGATATTGCTTATGCTCAGTTTCAGCAGCGAAACTACAGCAAAGCGCGTTCCAATTTCAACATGGCAGCCGGAACCCGTTCGAATCTTTCCGCAAAAATAAAAGCCGATGCAAATTCTCGAATCGGTGATACATACTACTATAGCCGTGATTATGACACTGCGGCTCGTTATTACAACAACGCCGTGGACGCTAATCCAAGTGCCGGCGACTATGCCTTGTATCAGGAGGCGTTGATGAACGGTTTGCAGAAACGCCACTCCGCAAAGGTGGAAAAACTGAACGCGTTGATGGCGAAATATCCGAATTCTCCGCTGCTGGCTTCCGCAATGCTTGAAAAGGCTCAGGCGCAGATTGCTTTGGGCAAAAAGGACGATGCCGTGACAACTTTCAAATCTTTGATAGCGGAACATGCCGGAACTCCGGAAGCGCGCAGAGGACAGTTGCAGTTGGCGATTACCTATAAAAACCTCGGTGAAACCGACCGTGCGGTCAACGAATACAAACGAGTCGTAACCATGTACCCGTCCAGTGACGAGGCTGTGCTGGCGGTGGAGGATATGAAGGTGATTTTTGCCGAACGCGGCGATATGAATGCGTTGCAGAACTTCCTTGCCGAAGTGCCGAACGCTCCGAAAATTGAAATCACCGAATTGGATCGTTTGGCTTTCAACAGTGCTGAACGCAAATTCCTCGGTCAGGAACGCGATATCACCCAGGTGCGCGACTATTTGAAACATTATCCTGATGGTGCTTACGCCGTCAACGCAAGATATTATCTGGCTTCGGACTGCTACAATAACGGCAACTATGAAGAGGCGTTGAGAAATCTCAACGAGGTGCTTGCCAAAGGTTCGGACGCTTCGTTTGCCGAAGATGCGCTGGCCATGAAGGGCGAAATCCTGATGAAACAGAAGGATTACACCGGTGCGCTTGCCGCATACCACAGTCTTGCCGGTAAAGCTACAACCTCCGGGAATCGTGTTTCTGCAAAAATCGGCATTATGCGTGCCGCTACCGAACTCGGTAAATACGATGAGGTGGTGTCTGCCGGAAATTCACTGCTGGACTCCGGTTCGGGTGTGGATTCCGACATCAGAATTGAGGCGCAGATGCTTCGTGCAGATGCAAACTACGAAATGGGTAACGTGAGTCAGGCTTTGGCGGGATGGAAAACTCTGTCAAAGGACACCCGAAATGTCTACGGTGCGAAATCCTCCTTCTGCGTGGCAAACCACTACTTCCGCAAGGAGGATTACAAGACTGCGGAAAACGCTTTGAACAACTTTATTGATGAGGGTACGCCGCACGAATACTGGTTGGCGCGCGCTTTCATCCTGTTGTCAGACGTATATGTAAAACAGGGTAAGGATTTTGAGGCGAAAGAGTATCTGGAAAGTTTGAAAAGTAATTATCCGGGACGTGAGCAGGATATTTTCGACATGATTGAAGAACGTCTTGCGAAACTTAACAAATAGAAAAAAATGAAACCGATGAATATAAAAAGATATGCACTGATTGCCGCCGTGCTGATTTCCGCAGCTGCGGTGAATGCGCAGGACAACCTGACAAAGGAAATCGTGGTGGAGAAAAATTATGTACCGGAGGAGCAGAAAGCCGACAAAATCAATGAGGCTCCGGAATTGTTGGAAATCAAGGCGGAACAGTCCGATTTGAAGTTCAGCACTCGCAGCATCGCCGTTGACGCGTCGGGTGAGGTGAGAACCATGGCACCTTACGGCTACAAAACCGCATATGATTTCGGTATCAACCGCGGTTATCTGAATTTCTCCGCGGGATCTTTTCTGAATATGAAAGGTTCTGCCGGCTGGAGAATCGTGGACAATGACGCTACAAAACTGAATCTGTGGCTGGAACACGAATCTTCATGGGGGATGAAAAACGATATTTTCAAACGCGGAATGCACACACAAGGGTTCTCCGCGAGTGATACTTCAAAGCAGAAATTCAGCCACGAACTTGTCGGAGTGAATTTCTCCCAGGAATTCGGTCTGAATACCTTCAGAGCGGATGCATATTATCGCTTTTTGCGTCAGAACCAGAATCTGTTTACTGCGGATGAGGGCATCGTGGAGCAGTTCTGCAACATCAACGAGGTGAATGCAACCGTAGGGTTCTCGGGATGTACTTATGATGAGGATTTCCGCTACAGCGTGGACTTCAACTTCGATTATCTTGGCAACGATTTCTACGGTGATGAGGCGTTTGACAAAATCAACTTCAACCAGAAAGATTTCCGTCTGTTCGGTGGTATCGCAAAGGACTGGTCGGAAGCAAATACTTTTGCACTGGACTTCGACGGCGAATTTTTGAGCCGAAAAGGTTTGATATACAACGATAAAGTGGCTACGGCATACGTTGGTAGCCGCAAAACTGTCGGCAAAATCCGTCTGGTGCCGCGTTACGAATACCGCAGAAACGGTGTAACTTTCGGTGTGGGTATGAAGATGGATATCTCCTTCAACGACGGTGCTGCACTGCGCTTCAGCCCTGACGTATTTCTGAATGCGAAAATCGCGAAGGGTTTTGCCGTGAATCTTTCTGTAAAGGGCGGTAAGGAATTCAATAGTTTTTCCAAAATGCTTGCATACAGCCGTTTGATGAACACTGCGCAGATTCTTGGCAGCAGCTACACTCCGATGGATGCCCGAATCGGCATTAATCTCGGATCTTTTGGAGGGTTCAAATTGAATCTGTTTGCGGGTTACGGAATCTTCAAGGATGCCATGGTTCCGGTGCATAAAATTGTGTCACAGCCTGAGGGCAGCAACGGTTTCGTGCAGATTCCTTACGGTTTGACCGGCATTATCTGCCGCAACACCGATATGAAAGGTGCGTTTGTGGGTGCTGAATTGAGCTGGGAGTACGGTAAAATCATCAAAATCTCTGCAGACGGCAAATATTCTCCGCAGGACGAAGATACCGGTTACTGTTTCGGCCTTGACCGTCCGGAATATGTGATGAACGCAAAAATCGCGGTAAATCCGATAAAAAATCTCGGTATCAACGTCGGTTACGAACTTCGCGGCAACCGCGGCGTTTGGTATCAGGATGTCAAAACCGTACAGAATCCGGAGCAGCAGGGTGCAACCGTGGACAAGTTGGTGTGGAAAAATTCTCAACTTGCTGACGTTCATAGTCTTTATGCGGGAGCATCTTATCAAATCAACAAATATATAGGATTAAATATTGAGTTTAACAACATATTGAACCGCAACTGGGAAGTCGCTCAATGGTACAGCGCACAGGGATTCTCGGTTATAGGTGGTTTTAGTTTGAAATTTTAAAAATCTATGACAAAAGAAAATGTGAAGATAGTGGCGGAAAACTATTTGCTGCCCTTCGTTTTGATTACGCTCCTGTTTTTTCTTTGGGGCGGAGCACGTGCCATCCTTGATGTGCTTAACAAGCATTTCCAGAGCGAAATGGACATTACCAAAACCCAGTCTGCGTTTATGCAGGCGGCAACATACGGGGCATATTTCCTTGGCGCACTGCCTGCGGGGTATATGATTCGCAGAATCGGTACGCGAAAGGGCGTTATCGTCGGTTTGATGCTGTTTGCTATCGGTTCATTCCTGTTCATTCCGGTGCAGGCGATTGCTTCGTTCAGCTACGTGATGTTCCCGTTGTTCGTTATCGGTTGCGGTCTGGTAATCCTAGAAACTGCAGCAAACCCTTATGTTACTTTGCTCGGCGACCCGCGCACTTCTGCCGGTCGTTTGAATATCGCACAGTCTTTCAACGGTTTGGGCTGTATTATGGGCGTTTTGCTTGGCGGTCAGTTCTTCTTCCGTGAAGATGCGGTGGAACCGGTCAACATTGCCGTGCCATACACCGTTATCGGGGTTATCGTGCTGATTGTGGCATTGTGCTTTACAAGAATTAAATTGCCGGAAGTGTTGTTCGAATCTCACAACAACGAAAACAGTGCGAAGCAGAAACTCGGATTTGCATTTTTCTTTGGTGTTACCGCACTTATTTGCTACGAAATCGCGGAAATTTCCATCAATACATTCTTTATCAATTTCATGACTGACGACGGCTTTTTGTCTGCAAACCAGGCTTCTCTGGTACTTTCTCTTGCGGGATTGGGTTTGTTTATGCTTGGTCGTGTTGTCGGCGGTTCGCTGATGAAATACGTGGCTGCGGAAAAGATTATGTTTGTCTGCGCTTGCGGTACTTTGATTACCGTTTTGCTGACAATGCTTCCGCTGGGTGGTGTTGCAAAAGGTGCATTGGTAGTGTGTTACGTGTTCGAAAGTATCATGTTCCCGACCATCTTTGCGTTGTCTATCCGCGGTCTGGGCGCGAATACAGAACGAGCATCATCCATTTTGATGATGAGCGTTGTGGGCGGTGTTGTAGGTCCGCTTTTAATGGGTATGATTGCTGACTGCTATAATATTGCAGCTGCATTCATTGTGCCGTTTGTCGCTTTTGCGGTGGTGTTTGCATTTGCGCTTTACCACTTGCTTTGCAACAGACGTGAGTCTAAAGCTTGAATTCGGAAGTTACGTGAAACGGCGCTTCGTTTTTGATGGAAGTAGCCGTATAAGTGCCTGTGAAGGTACTTTCAAAGTACAGATGATATTTTTTTGCCTTCAGGCAATCCAAAATATATATGGCGTCGAAAAGTTCGGAATTGTCATCAACTGCGGTGATTTTCTCGACCTTTTCGACGATTTTTATGTCATTTCCTGAAATCGAGATGGCAATCGCGGGAATATTCACTTCGCTCACTGCGATATTACGGTGAATCAGCATCAAGTTGCCGTTTGCCAATGCTTCCACATAAAGTTGCGAGCCGTTTCCGGGTTCGGAGCGTTCCGCTATAGTAGACTTGTAGATGTACGAAAGTACCTCGTCGCGGTTGTTATCGCGACCAATCCACCCGACCAGAAAGATGGCGAGCATAAACAGAATGATGTAAAATTCTACGGATGTGAAAAAACTTTCCATATATCTTTTACGGCGGTATCGGGTGCGGTTTGTCCGCAAATTTAGTCCGAAACACGGCTGTAGAACAAAGATATAAATTGTGGGGTAATTTCCAAAACGCGGGAGTGTGTCGCTGAAGAGGAAAAAGAGTTCCCGTTTATTGTTTATCTCGCTGAATTATTGTGATATATCTCGTAATCTCCGGAGCTTTTCTTGACTTTCGGGCAAATGGATATATTTTATATATCTCTGCTCCGGCGAATTCGACGCCGAATAAAGTCGGATTTTTGGTAGATATTATATACGCAGAAACAAACAGAAGTAATAACCTGATTTTGTGCCGGTCGGGCAGTGCGGTTCAAAATCGAAATCCTGAAGAAAAATGATAATGCAAATTTTAACACGTTCAGTCGCAAATGCCGTTATGGAGTTTGTGAGGTTTCTTAATATGTTGGAAGGCTCGTTTGCCGAGGCACTATATACGGTTTTTGTGGTGGTTGTGGCATGGCTTGCGGGCTATATTGTCGAGAAAATCACCATGTTTTTCATGAAGAAATACAGTTATGTCAAGCATATTGGCAGGATTATCACGCCTGTGATATTTCTGACGCTGATTCCGTTTGCCTTTCCTGTAGATTCGGATTTGCTGTACTGGATGACGGCTGCGGGCCGGATATATTTGATAATCTGTGTGGTAATCGCGCTGAACTCCCTGCTCGGTTTCGCCTGGCATACCTATGACAGTCGTAGAAATCAGTCGAATCATCCGCTGAAAGGGTTGCTGCAGGTGGCTACGGGGATATTGTGGCTGATAGGAGTGATTTTGTGTGGCGCGGTTTTGGTTAATAAATCTCCGCTGGCGTTGCTGACTGGTCTGGGTGCTCTTTCCGCTGTGCTGATGCTGGTATTCAAAGACAGTATTCTCGGTTTTGTGGCGGGAATTCAGTTGTCGGTCAACGATACGCTGCGGGTGGGTGACTGGATTGCAGTAAAGAATTCGGTGGCGAACGGTGTTGTGGAGGATGTTTCGTTGACAGTTGTTCGTGTCCGCAATTTCGACAATACGGTAGTTTTGCTGCCTCCTTATAGTCTGGTAAGCACCTCGTTTCAGAACTATCGTGGAATGCAGGACTCGGGAGTCCGTCGGATTGCGATGAATGTAAATGTGGATGTTTCCTCTATTTGCGATTTAACTCTGCAAATGATTGAAAATCTGTCGGATTTACCGGAGATTTCTGACTTTATAAGAATCAAAAAGGAGCAGAAAGAAAAAGGTATTGAAGAAAATACCTCCAATTCTGCCGGAATTGAAAACGGTACGATTGACACCAATCTCGGATTGTTCCGTGCTTATTTTACCACTTATCTGAAGCAGCATCGTGATATTTCGCATCGTTCTGAAGATATCGTAATGCTGATTCCGGGAGAACCGGAACCTGCGGGATTGCCTGTGCAGATTTACTGTTTTTCCGCAACTACGGACTGGGTGGCATATGAAGGTATCTGTGCCGAGATTCTGGAGCATTTTGTAGTATCCATGGAAAAATTCGGGTTGCGTCCGTTCGGCAATCCTTCGGGTTATGATATTTCAAAACTCGGAACGGCTGCAGTCAGTTGATATAGGCGGGATAAACGGCTGTTCCGGTGCTTGCCGTTCCTTCGATTTTGAAACGTAAGACTCTGTATTTTCTCGGTAATACCGGTAGTTTTAGCGGCATGTTCAAATCTCCGTCTACTGAAACTTCGGTAATCAGTTCCCCGTGACAATTTTCGCCGTATTCACCGTAAAGTGTGAGTTTTAACTTCAAATCTTCTCCGAAAATCTCCCATATAACTGAGTATGTTTTACCATTGATTTCATACGGAGCGGAAAGATATGAAATCTGAAGAATTTGCTCGGTTTCATCGGTAATTTCAAGCATTTTACCCTCTGCTGAAATTGTGTATTTACTGCACTTGTATGCGATGGTTTCTGTCATCTTGAAACGGTGCATGTTGCTTTGGATAACGGTCGTATTTCCAGTCTCGGAAAAGCAGAGGATTTCACGGTTCGCGGAATTGTAAAGCAGTCCTGTGCAATTGATATTATCGCAGAGCAGGGTGATTTTTGAACCGTTGAGCAGGTGTAATTGCCGGTCTGAAACGAAAATAATCCCCTTTGGAGTATATTCGGGAGCGATATCGGAGTTCGTAACTATCGTGGATATTAGTCTCGGCGTCATGTCGGGATTTTCGGTGTTGACGGCGTATATACCTTTTTGCGTAAAGGCGTACAGCGGAAATCGGCCGAAGATATTTCCAGTTACGGGTTGTACGGCTTGTGCTATTTGTAGCGGTTCAGCGTCACAGGTAGATATGATGTGACTGAATACGAACGGATTGTTTTTTGCCGTAACCATGATGCGGTCTTTCAGAATTATCGTGTAATTTCCTTCGGTAATATCGTCAAAATCCCCGACGTTACCGGCAGAAATTGGAATTTTTGTGAAGTCTGGACTGACGTAATAAGCGTATGTTCCGTCGGAGGACGGCGTGAGGTTTCCGCTGAATTTAAGCACATCTCCGTTGCTCTTTTTAATCCGTATTTTCAGATACGTTGCGTTGCCGACCGGAATTGAAATAAGAGGAGAAAGTGCGTTGCAGATATACTGGGAGCGGAATTTTGATACGATGGTCTTCTTCGCTCCGTTTTGCGGTACGGTGATTTCCATTTTTATTTCGCAGTCGTCCGCTGTTTTCTCTCCGTCTGCTCCAAGCAGCGGATTCCACGGATTAACAGGAATATACGTGCCGTTGTAATTGTGTACAGAACCTGAAAAACTATCGGTTTTACCGATAAATTTCCGTTGAAAAAGCACGGATTTACCGAAGATTTCCGCACTTTTGTATTCTTCGTTATAGATGCCGCGGTTATAGACGGCATAGAGTTGAATATTCGGAATTCTTCCGCTGTATGTTCCGCTTTTTGCTACTCCGGGAGCATTGACGCTCCCAGAGCGCAGATTTATCAAATCGGTAATTCGGGTCAGCAGTTTCCAGCGGTTTCCGTTGGCAAGCCTTTCTGCAATCGCGTCGGAATCTTTACTTTTCAGATGTACGGACAGATTTGGGGAATGTGCGCCCGCTATGGTGCTGTTGCAACGGTATTCGATTTCTCCGGAATATACCGGTTCGTCAGATTCGCAGTACAGAATGTCCACGGATTTTATCAGACCGTCCCATTCGGCTGCTGTTCCTTTGACGGCACTGATGCCGATGGCATAGGAGGGGATGGTATAGTCGGTTTCTTCGATACCGTTGTAGGTCTTTCCTGATTGTGTCACTTTGCGTACAATGTTGTTGCAGCCGATAATTCCGTTGCCGATAATTATAGGTTGCGAGCAGTATATCACGGAATTGTCGTTCATCCGTACGAGGTATCGAACTGCTGCCGGCTGAATGAATCTGCCGCTGCGTCGGGCAGTATCGCAGGTGGTGTGGTAGGCGTTCTTCAACTGGGCGGCAATTTGTCGGATATCGTCATTGTATAGTGGATATTTCCATGAAGTATAGGCGTTTTTGAACTGCAGCGCATCGAGATTTACCGTTGCTGTACCGGCTTCGGTGGAACTGACGGCGATTTCGGGGATGCATCCCGCCGTGTCAAGCAGACGGTATCGGCCGTCGTGCCGGAGATATTCAACGCCTTCGGAGGTGGTGACAATCAGAAATTCTCCGCTGGAAATGCAGCTGCGTATTTCTCCGTTCAGCGTGGCGATTTTGCTGTGAGTGAGGCTGACGGAATATTTTTGTCCGGGGATGTGGAATCCAAAAAATACTAAATCTTTTCCTTTTGAAATGATGAAATTTTCTCTTCCGTTGCGGATGTCGACTGCGGCAAGCCTGTATCCGTCAGGTAGTCGGGCGATTTCGCGGGGCAGTCCGCAAACGCGCAGTGCTTCCGCTCCGTTTTCACGCAGATTGACGCTGTTTTCTGCGGTCAGCCCATTCGGTTTTTTAGTCATGCCGCTGACAGAATTTACATTTCTGAAACTGATTTTGTGTGTTTTGGTCATGATGTTTTTTCTGCGAAATTATTATGTAATATCCTCTTTTTCTGCGAAAATGCTCATAATTGCGGGTGATTACTGACAATTTTTATGCCCTTGTTTGTTGTTTTTTAAGACTTTTAATGTAAATTTGGGTTATTAAAAACAATAATATTAATTTTAATAAAATCAGATTCATGAAAAAATTTTTAGCGGAAATGATTGGGACAATGGTCCTTGTACTCATGGGCTGCGGCGTTGCAGTTAGTTTGAATTGTGGTGTTGATACCGCTTCAGTAGTAGGAACTGCGCTTGCTTTTGGTTTGTCAGTTGTTGCAATGGCATACGCAATAGGTGGCATCTCAGGATGTCACATCAACCCTGCTATCACTCTTGGCGTGTGGTTGTCAAAGAGAATGAGCGGTAAAGAAGCAGCTATGTACATGGTTGCTCAGTTCATCGGAGCTGTTATCGGTTCTGTAATTTTGTTTGCGTTGACTTCTACAAGCACTGAAATCGCCGGTACAGGTGCAAATGCTATCCAGACAGGTGCTACTGTAACTTCAGGTCTTATCGCAGAAATTGTATTCACATTCGTATTCGTTCTTGTAGTATTGGGTACAACAGATGAAAAGAAAGGAGCTGGTAACCTTGCAGGTCTTGCAATCGGTTTGACTCTTGTTCTTGTTCACTTGGTATGTATCAGATATACAGGTACCTCTGTAAATCCGGCACGTTCGTTCGGTCCTGCATTGTTCCAGGGTGGCGCAGCATTGGAACAGCTTTGGATTTTCATCGTAGGTCCGTTCGTCGGAGGTGCTTTGGCAGCAGGCGTATGGTCTGTTCTTGGCGGATGTAAAAAATGTGAAAAATAAAAATATAACTGACATATTCTCACTATTTTAGGAATAGATATGGCGGCAGCTGCAAAGTTGCCGCCTTTTTTCTTTTTTTTAAGTCTGCTTTCTTTGTAAAATCCGTTGCTTGGGTTATTTTTGCAAGTAGAATCCGCTGATACATCTGTTATAAATTGGCATTGTATTTGTCTGTATATTGGTTACCGGATTTTTGTCCCCGCCGGAGACGCTTTGTCCGGCCCGAATTATTGTAAAAACTTAAAATTTTAGAATGAATAATATCTCAGGTTCAGAACTAATTAAAACTATTATTGAAGGAATTCAGGAAAGAAAAGGAAAAGACATTACTCACGTGGATTTGAACAAACTCGAAGTTTCTTCGGCTTCCGATTTTGTGATTTGTACGGGTACCTCCACTTCTCACGTGGCATCCCTTGCGGACAGCGTTCGTGAATATGTTCAGGAGAATACCGGTATCAAGCCTTACAACTATGACGGATATAAAAACTCACAGTGGATTGTAATTGATTACGGCAACGTGTTCGTGCATATCTTCCTTCCGGAAGTAAGAGAATACTACTCTTTGGAATCTTTGTGGAGCGACGCCGAGTTCAACGACATTCCGAATCTGGATTGATAAAACATTACGATTATGATAAATAAACCGAAAAAGATTTTCAAGTTTAACCTGTACTGGATGTATGCAATTATTCTGATTGCTCTGTTTTTCATGTATCAGATGAAGGACAACAGTATTACAAAAGAGGTTAACTGGACAGAGTTCAAGCAGTATGTGGCTGAGGGCGGAGTTTCCGAAATCACAGTATACGGCAAGAAAAACCTTGCCGAAGCGGTTGTGACCGACTCTCTTGCCAAAAAACTGTTTAACGAAAATGTATATACTCCCGGTAAGGGAACAAAGGTGATTATCTCTACCGGTATCCCTTCTACCAACGCGCTGGATACTGCGTCAAAAGAATGGAAGGAATCCGGTCTGTATACAGGACCGATTACTTACAATCAAGAGAGTGACATGTGGTCGAACATCCTTTGGGGATTCGGACCGATTCTGTTGCTTGTTTTGTTCTACTTTCTGATGATGCGTGTAATGTCCGGTGGAGGCAAGGGCGGCAGCGGTGGAGTATTCAGCGTCGGCAAGGCAAAAGCCCAGCTGTTTGACAAAAACAACGCGAACAAGGTGACATTCGACGATGTTGCCGGATTGTCAGAAGCTAAAACAGAGGTCGAAGAAATCGTGCATTTCCTTCGCTCTCCGAAATCATATACCGAACTCGGCGGCCGCATTCCGAAAGGCGCATTGCTTGTAGGCCCTCCGGGAACAGGTAAAACTCTTTTGGCAAAAGCCGTTGCAGGCGAAGCGAACGTGCCGTTCCTTTCCCTTTCAGGTTCGGACTTTGTGGAGATGTTTGTCGGTGTCGGTGCATCTCGTGTGCGTGACCTGTTCCGTCAGGCAAAAGAGAAAGCTCCGTGTATCGTGTTTATCGATGAAATCGATGCTGTTGGCCGTGCTCGAGGCAAAAACGTGAATGCCGGTGCCAATGACGAACGTGAAAATACATTGAACCAGTTGCTGACAGAAATGGACGGTTTCGGCGCTAACAGTGGCGTTATCATTCTTGCAGCAACCAACCGTGTGGATATTTTGGACAAGGCGCTGCTTCGTGCAGGACGTTTTGACCGTCAGATATATGTTGACCTTCCGGAATTGAACGACCGTAAGGAAATCTTCCAGGTTCACCTTCGCAAAATCAAGATGGACGACTCTGTCGATGTCGACCTGCTTGCCCGTCAGACTCCGGGATTCTCCGGCGCGGATATCGCGAATGTTTGTAACGAAGCTGCGCTTATCGCAGCCCGCAACAAGAAAAAAGCGGTGGCCAAAGAAGACTTTATGGCAGCCGTTGACCGAATCATCGGCGGTCTTGAAAAACGTTCGAAGATTACCACTGAAGAGGAACGCCGTTCCATCGCCATCCACGAGGCCGGCCACGCTACTATCAGCTGGAATCTCCAGTATGCAAATCCGCTAATCAAAGTGACTATCGTGCCGCGCGGCAAAGCGCTGGGTGCTGCATGGTATTTGCCGGAAGAACGCCAGATTACTACTACCCAGGCCATGCTTGACGAGATGTGTGCCACTCTTGGCGGTCGTGCTGCGGAAGAACTGTTCCTTGGCAGAATCTCTACAGGTGCGGCAAACGACCTTGAACGCGTTACCAAAACCGCATACGCAATGGTGATGTACTACGGTATGAGCAAGGCTTTGCCGAACATCTCTTACTACGATTCAACCGGTCAGGCTTACGGATTTACCAAACCTTATGGTGACGAGCGTGCCGCTATCATCGACAAGGAGGTTTCCGATATCATTGCCGAACAGTATGAACGCGCCAAAGCATTACTGACTGAATATGCCCAGGGCCATCACGAACTGACTGACGTACTTTTGTCCCGTGAGGTGATTTACACCGAGGACGTTGAAAGAATCTTCGGAAAACGCAAATGGGTTTCCCGTACCGATGAAATCATGCGTCTGAACGAGGAAAGCAAGAAAGCCCGCGAGGCTGAAGAAACTGCGAAGAAGGAAGCTGAAGAAAAAGAGGCTGCCGAAAATGCAGAAAATTCAGAAGAAACTCCGGCTGACGCTTCGGCAGAACAGGAAGAGAAGAAAGAGCCGGAAAATGTTTCGGACAACATTTCCGTTACGACTCCTCCGGCTGTTCCGGAAGAACCTGAAAAGAAAGACTGAATATAATAACTCTCCGGACGAAGGATGCTTCGTCCTGAGGGTGATTTTTATAGAAAGACCGTTTTGACAATGCAGTCTTGGCGTTTTGGATTATTTTAAAAGACAGATTATGAAAAATAAAGAGGGAATATTGTACGTAGTGATGTCTCTGTCACTGATTTTGATGCTGGTCATCGCATTCTTGCCGCTGGTAAAAATCCATTGGACTTACGCTCCGTTCGTATTTGCGTTTGGTGCGGCGGGAACATTGATTGCGCGTATTTTTGAAGTGTACAAAGGTTCCAGTCTTCGTATCAAGAGACTTTACAGAATGGGTAAAGTTTCTGCAATGTGCTACTGTGTGTCTGCATTCATGATGTTTTATGATGGTGCGAATCCGCAGGACTGGCTGGGGTTTCTGACTGCAGGTGCCGTTCTGCAGTTGTACGTTAACTTTATGATTCCGCATGCTCAGAAGAAAGAAAAAGAAGAAGCAGCGAAAGCTGAAAAGAAATAATGCTTTCGTTGCTCCGGTCGTGTGGCGGAATATTTAATTTAACGGAAAATAATTGCTAATTTTGCAGAGAAACAGGTATATGAACTGCTGTGCCTGCTTTTTATACAGATTTAAGATATAGATATTATGATAAAAGAGTTGGTGTTTGCGACAAATAATCAGAACAAACTTGTCGAACTGAGAGCTATTGTAGGGGAAAATCTGAGAATATTGAGTTTGGAGGAAATCGGTTGTCACGATGATATCGTTGAAGACGGCACAACATTCAAGGAAAACGCCCTTATCAAGGCGCGCTGGGTGAAGGATCATTATGGTTACGACTGCTTTGCGGACGATACAGGTCTTGAAGTCAAGGCGCTTGACGATGCTCCGGGCGTATATTCCGCACGTTACGCAGGTCCTGAATGCAACAGCGAACGCAATATAGACAAACTTTTGATTCTTTTGGGTGCATGTCCGGATAGAACTGCCCGTTTCAGCACCGTATTCGCACTGATTGTCGGAGAAAAGATATCTTTCTTTACCGGAGAAATCGAGGGCGAGATTCTGAACGAGCGCAGAGGTGAAGGTGGTTTCGGCTACGACTCCGTTTTTGTCCCGAAAGGCCATACTCGTTCTTTTGCGGAAATGGGTGCTGAAGAGAAGAATAAAATAAGCCACCGTGCCGTTGCTTCTGCCAAATTGGTGGAATATCTAAAAACACTTTGATTATTACACAATTAAATATAAAATTCATCGTTTATATTTTATTATACTAAGTACTAAATTAAATCTTGGAACCGATGTTTAAACGATTTTTATATCTTTTGTTGATTATAGTACCGTTCATTGCTAAGGCTCAGCTTGCAGTAGGCGACTGGAGAGTCCATTCTCTTTTCGGTAATACATTGACAAATATTATTGATACAAATGACAGAGTATACGTTTTGTCTTCAGGCAGTTTGTATTCGTACGACAAAGCCGGTCAGGAACTTGAAGCCTACACAATGAGAAACAAGTTGTTTGACGTGGGTATCAAAAACATCTATTACAATCATCAGGGGAAATATCTTGTAGTCGTTTATGCCAATTCCAACATAGACTTTGTTTACGACAGTGGCGAGGTGTTCAACCTCCCGGATATCAAGAATGTGGTGATGTCTCACGAAAAAGATATCAACTCTGTATCTTTCGGCGGTGATTTCGTATACGTCAGCACAAAATTCGGCTATGTTGTATTGAATGAGAAAAAGCATGAAGTAAAAGAATCTCACATACTGGGTATTTCAATAGGCGGTGCCGCAGTTGTCGGAGACCGGCTGGTTGTGGCTGATAAAGCTAAAATTTACTGGGACAAAGCTGACAAACGCATTATTGATTTGTCTTCATTTTCCTATTCAATGGCTGTCGCAAATATTGCTGATATGTTCCCTGTCGGAGACAATTCATTTGCAGTATATACAGGATGGGGGTCTGGATATGTGTTTAATGAACAGAAAACTGCCTTGATACAATCAGGATTCGGTGATGTTTTCTCTGTTCAGAAGTCCGGTGATGGAGTTCTTGTTCATACTAAGGCGGGAACATTGCAGTATTGGGATGCTGCAATGAAAATTCAAAAGACAATTAATCTTCCGGGTGCAATCAGCAAATCCGCACGGTTCTCCTCCGTCAAAGGTGACGGCAACTACTGGATTCTTTCTCCTAAAGGTATCAAAAATTCAATAATTGCCGACAACGGTACTGAAACAGTATTGACCGATTTCTTCAAACCTAATGCATCTACCGTTGAACAACCATATTTGATGGTATATAACAAGGCTCTTGACAAATTGTATGTTATGAACCAGGGCCCGGATCAATATCACGGCGCATACAATGTGATTGCAACAGTTAATACCCTTAATGGTCTTGAATGGTCTGATGTCACCCCGCAAAATGTTCCTAATTCAAGTGGTGGTTTGTTGAGGGACCCGTACCAGCCGATATTCGATCCTGCAGACCCGAACACCTATTATATTGGCTCATGGTTCAGCGGTGTTTATAAAGTAACCGACAATAAAGTCGTTGCCAACTATTTTACCAATAATAGTCCGCTGGTATTAAACTGGAATTGTAACGTACCTTCTCTTCAATTTGACAATGATGGCAATCTGTGGTTGTTCCAAACAACAGAAACTACGAATATCGTTAATCCTGTATATATTCTTACTCCGGACAAACAGAAAAAGGATGACAAAGTTGTAAAGGAAGATTGGATTTGTATTAATGTGCCAGGTTTTATGTATACAAAGAAAATGCATGTTTTCTTCCCGACTAAAACAAATGTCAAGTTGCTGACTGATGGAACGTGGGGTTCTGTTTTGCTGGCTTATGACGATAACAAAACCGTGGCAAATGCTGCTGACGACAAGATTCGTTCATTTTCCAACCTGATTGACCAGGATGATAAACCGTATGAATGGTCATATATCAACTGCTTCATTGAAGACAAAAACGGCAGGGTTTGGATGGGGACATCTAACGGGGTTGTCGAATTTAATGCTGCAAACATGTTCAGCTCAAACTTCCGAATCAACCGTCTTAAAGTGCCGCGTAATGACGGTACAATCTACGCCGATTACCTACTTGAAAACGAAAACGTAATGTGTATGGCTGTTGATGGAGCAAACCGCAAATGGATTGGTACACAGACTTCAGGTTTGTTCCTTGTCAGCGAAGACGGTTCTCAGGTGTTGAATCACTTTACAACAGAAAACAGTTTCCTTCCGGACAATTATATTACTTCCGTAGCATGCAATCCTAACAGTAATGCCGTTTATATTGGTACTCTTGCAGGTATTGTGGAATACAGCAGTGATTCCGCTCCGGCTGAAAGCAATTATGACAATGTCCTGATTTACCCGAATCCTGTTCGCCCTGACTATACAGGATGGATTACCGTGAAAGGTTTGATGGACAATTCTCTGATTAAGATTGCCGATGCTGTGGGTAGTGTTGTATACTCCGGCGTTTCTACCGGCGGTATGATTTCATGGGACGGTAATACTCCGAACGGAGAACCTGCCAAAACCGGCGTTTACTACGTATTTGCATCCAGCAACGACGGTGGCAAGAACGAAGGCAAAATCGGCAAATTGTTGATTGTACGATAAGCAAAAACAGATAACAGACAATACAGGAGCGGTAACTTTCGGGTTGCCGCTCTTTTTCTTTATCCTTTATGACCGTTTTCGCTCTATATTGCGAATATCTTCTTATATTTGTATCTGTCACGAATAAACATATAACCTGAAACAAGAGATGAACAACCGAATGAAAATAATACTTGCGTTTGATTCCTTCAAGGGCAGTGCATCCTCCCGCCAGATTGCGGAGAGTGCATCAAAAGCAATACTTGAATATATCCCGGATTGCGAAATAGCAACCGTTCCGATTGCCGACGGAGGCGAGGGAACAACAGCTGCAATCTGTTCCAACATAGACTCCGTCAGTGTACAGTGCGAGGTGCTCGACCCGATGAGAACCCGCATCAGCGTGAACTACAATGTCACAGCCGACGGAAAGGTGGCAATTATGGAAATGGCTGCGGCTTCAGGTCTTCCGCTTGTACCGGCAGACCGTAGAAACCCGAGAATTGCAACCTCATACGGAACCGGAGAAATGATTCTGGACGCCGTAAAACGCGGTTGTAAAAAGATATGGTTGGGTATCGGCGGCAGTGCTACAAGCGATGCCGGTGTTGGTATGCTGCAGGCTTTGGGTTTCCGCTTTGTGGATGCTGAAGGCAACGAAACAACCAATTTGCAGAAGATCGAATCATTCGACTGCAGCGGTGTGGCAAAAGAACTGAAGGGCGTAAAATTTGACGTGATTTGCGACGTTACCAATCCGTTTTACGGCATTAACGGAGCCGCTTACGTATTCGGACCGCAGAAAGGTGCGTCACCCGAGGATGTAGAGTATCTAGACAAGGGTTTGCAGCATTTTGCAGAGATTGTCAAACGTGATTTGGCCATCGATTTGCAGCAGATTTCAGGTTCCGGAGCCGCCGGAGGTATGGGTGGCGGACTGTACGCCTTCTTGAATGCGGAATTAATGCCCGGTATTGACGCCGTACTGAATATGCTTGACTTTGATACTGCGCTTGACGGCGCTTCGCTGGTGCTTACCGGAGAAGGCAAAATCGACTCTCAGACCGCAATGGGCAAAGCGCTTGCGGGAATCTTGCAGAGAGCAGACAAAGCCGGAATCCCGGTGGTGGCTGTCGGCGGTGCAGTGGAAAATGCGGATGAATTGAATTGTCAGGGATTCAAGGCTGTGTTTTCCATTCAGGCGGGACCTGTGTCTCTTGAAAAGGCGATGAACACTGAAAATACGCTTGAAAATGTGCGTAAAACAGTATCGCAGATCGTTCGCCTTATGTTTTAGATGATATTCATTTGATATATCGTTGCGCCCGGGGATTTGCTCCGGGCGTATTTTTTATCCCAAAAACATCAGTACAATTACAGCCAGCATGGCTGCGCCGAATGCGTAGGTGGATTCTTCGTTGTTGCGTTTTTCCGCTGTTGCAGTGTGTTGTGCTGCGATATTTCCTTTTTGTGCGTTCACGGTCATATTGTTGTCGTTTCTTTCTGACTCTTTAAGTTCGAAGTGTAACTGTCTTTCCATAATCTTGTTGTTTTAAGTACACTGCAAATATAATACTGCACATGGGCAATACTTCTGCATATTAGTGCGAAAGAATATTAATGCCAAAAGCAATCGGATTGAATCAGATATTGTCGAACAGCGACGGTTCGTCGTTTAGAAGTCGGAAAGACATTCTGTGATAGGGTGTAGCGCCGAATTCGCGGATTGCGGCACGGTGGGCTTTGGTCGGATAGCCTTTGTTTCCCTTCCAGTTGTATTGCGGAAATTCCTTGTCAATCTTCGTCATGAACTCGTCACGATAGGTTTTGGCAAGTACGGAAGCGGCGGCGATGCTCATCATTTTGCCGTCTCCTTTCACGATACAGATGTGTTTGATGTCCTTGTAAGGCTTGAATCGGTTGCCGTCTATCAGTATAAATTCCGGGCGGACTTTCAACTGGTCCATGGCTCTGTGCATCGCAAGGAAGGATGCGTTCAGAATATTTATTTCATCGATTTCTTCTGCGGTAACGATGCCCACGCCCCATGCAAGCGCCTCTTTTTCGATAATTGGGCGCAACAGGTTGCGCTGATGTTCTGTCAGCTGTTTGGAATCGTTCAGAAGTTCGTTTTTGAAATCGGGAGGAAGAATCACCGCGGCAGCATAAACCGGCCCTGCAAGACAACCTCGTCCGGCTTCATCACATCCGGCTTCTATTCGGCCCTCTTCAAGATACGGCTGCAACATAACGGTTAAAGAATTTATTTTTCGCGGTCGATAATGTAACGGAATATCGCGTCAAGACTTTCGGTCGCTTTGGATTGCGGAATAGCTGCAATGATTTCGTCGGCTTCCTTCTTCAATTCGTTCATCTTCGCATAGGAGTATTCGATACCGCCCTCGCGTTTTGCGAATTCGATAAGCGTATGGATATCTTCGTTGGAAAGAAATTCTTTTTCAAGCAGTTTGTGCATCTCCTCCTTGTTCTTTGCATCTTTTTTGTAAAGCGCGTAGATTAGCGGAAGAGTAATTTTGCCTTCTCTAAGGTCGTTTCCAGTAGGTTTACCGACGGTTTTGTCATCAAAGTAGTCGAAAATATCGTCCTTGATCTGGAAGCATAAACCAAGGATTGTAGCATATTTTTTCAGATTTTCAAGGTATGAGCGGTCATCTCCGGTAGAGAAGCAACCCACCTCGATACAGCCGCGGAACAGAGACGCTGTCTTCTGGCTGATGGTGTTGAAATATTTTTCTTCAGTGATATTTCTGTGTCGTGCGTAGTCAATCTGGTCGATTTCACCGCGGGAAAGGATGGTCCCCAGATTGGAAATGGAATTGATAACTTCCAGACTGCCGGTCTCGACAGCGCAGTGCAGTGCGCGGCTCACGAAGAAGTCACCTACAAGAACAGCCACCTGATTGTCCCAGATGCTGTTGATGGTTGCTTTCCCTCTGCGTTTCTGGCTTTCGTCAAGAACGTCGTCATGAATCAGCGATGAATTGTGCAACAATTCTATAGCGGCTGCCGCCTGTAGAACTTTGTCGGTGATTTCTCCTGAAATCTTTGCACTGAGGATTACAAGAATCGGACGGATTTGTTTCCCTTTTCTTTGAAGGTAGTCTGCTACAATAGTCTGGAGTAAAGAACTGTTGCTGGATAATGCGTCACGCATTATCCGGTTCAACTCCTCAATTTCCGGTGCGATTGCCTGTTGTATGCTGCTGATTGTTACCATATTTATAATTAAGGTGCAAAGTTAAACAAATACCTGATTATTTGCAAGCGCATTGCGTTCACTTATAAAGTAAAAAAATATTTTATATCCATTTTTGTCTCCAATATGCAATTCCGAGCGCTTTGCCCAAAATATAGTGGGTTTTGCCCCTGTTTTATTGCGGAAAATATCAGTTGTAACAGTATCTTTCCGCAAATAAAAAAACAGCGGAGGAATGCCGCTGTTCTGTATTTTGATTCCGGAGAGGATATTACTGTGCTTTTATGGAAGATGCGCCTCTGGCGTTGATTTGAGTAATCAGACCATCGGTTTTGTTATATCTGACTTTTGACGCTCCGGATGCCTCGGCATCCAGTTTTTCGGTTGCGCAGACTTTCGCTTTTGATGCGCCTGACGCTTCGATTTCAACGATTTTGAACGGTATGTTTGCCGCATCCAACTTTGATGCGCCGGATACTTCCGCTTCAAATATGGCGCCGGTATTTCTGTTAAGCGGTTCAACTTCAGACGAACTTGCGCCCTCGGTTTCAAGTTTCAGCATATTTGCGGAAATTTTTGATTTCAACGATGACGCACCGGAAACTTTGATATCGGCTTTGTCTGTTTCTACGGTTATTTTGCAGGATGATGCGCCAGACAATTCAAGTTCCATTTTTACGGCTTTCAGCTCACCCTTAATCTGTGACGCTCCGGATACTTCTATTTCGATGTCGTCAGTCCGGAAGCCGTCGGTAAAATCAAGTTCTGCGGCACCGTGCAACGAGATATCTTCGATTGACGGAGCGGTGATGAACGCTTTCGGACGATTGTAAGTGATATGTTTGCGGGTGGTTACGTCCCAGATTTTGGTATCAAACCCGAGAATCAGTTTGCCGGTTCTGACTTCGGCAATCAGAGATTCCGCAGCTTTGTCCGGAATTTCAAGTTTTACGGAATAAGTATCCGACTGTTTGAATTCGGTGATAAAGCCGGAAGAGATTTCAACGGCGTTGAAAGAAGTGACATCAAGATTCTTTTCTGTGAAAGAATCGGAAACCGGACTTGCGCATGATAATGACAAAACGGCGATAACAACTGCAAGAACAAAATTTTTAATCAATTTCATATTTTTCTGATGGTTGCGGACCTGGTTGGCTGTGCTCCCAATTCAGTCCATATTACATAAAATTCACAGTGCACAATTATTAGACTTTCCAACACGACAAAAAGTTGCACATGGATTGTAAAATATATCTCTATCTACGAATTTACGATTATAATATCGAAAAGGTACATATAAGTGGTATAATCAGTACAGGCTATTCAATTCTGACGGAAGCAGAATCGTTTTCAGAGATGTTTTTAGTCAGTTCTTTTGTGAAAATATATCTGACAGATGATGCTCCTGAAGCATTGACCTCCAGAATTTTTGTGGGATGCACTACGGCAGCGGAAGTACCCGCTGCGTCTACAACAACTTTTTCAAACGGCACTTTGCCTGCTTCCATAGTGGCGTTTTCCGAGATGTCGAGGCTTAGCATGCCGCCTTCTTTGTAATACTGTTCTCCCAGAACAACCGAACTGGCTCCGGTCTGGGTCAGAGCAAGCGACTGTGAGGTTAAAGACGGTTTGAAAGATGCTGAATTCGCCAGGTTAACCGCTATGGCGCCGGCTTCGATTTTCGTATCCAGAACTGCGGCTCCGTCCATGTGTATACGGATTGAATCTGCATGCACACTGCCGCCGGATATGTTCGATGCTCCGTGCATGGTTATTTTACACTTGCCGATGACAAAATTTTCACAAAAATTCAGCGATGCCGATTCGTCGAGGATGATTTTGTCGAAAGAAGGCAGGGTAATCAGCGCCTTTGGTCTGTTGACGGTGATGTACTGTTTCAAATCATTGCGGGCAAGCGGATTCGAATCGCCTTTGGATACGATATCAAGCCGCAATCGGCCGTTTTCGCATCGGGCAACAATATGTTTGCGTATATTGGCGGGGTAGTTCAGAGAAACTGAATAACGGTCGGATTCTTTCAGTTCGACGGTCCAGGCCGATGAGATGTTCAAAGTGTCGAATTTTGTGACGTCAAGCAATTCCGCGGCATACTCCGCGTCGTTTTTCGAGGTTCCGGATTCGTTTGAATTGCAGGATATCAGACTTGCGAGTCCTGCCAGAAAAAGAAATATAAAGGGTTTCATCAACATATTGTATAAATTGTTTTTTCCTGTATAGACAATTCCGGACGGTAAAAAGTTTGCCCGGAGTTGAAACTTTATGAACTTTTCGCAAATATAATTTATATTTTTCTAAAATCCTTCAAAAATGCTCAGACTCTGCAGTGAGCGTTTCCGCAATTATTTACGTGCGGAGGGATTATTTTTGCACCAAACCAAAGTCTGATATCATGAAAACAGAAAATATGCAAATTATAATGGAGGAGAACGAGCGCAGAAAGGCGCAAAAAGCGTCCGTTCGCCGGAATCCTGAAACGGGTTACGGATGTATCGGAAAGCGGCGCGAGTGCAGTGTGCGGCAGTTCGGCAGGCTGATGCTGCCCGAAGCGATGCTCGACAGCGCGGAGTTTTCTCCGGATATGGACGGCAACGCTTTTTGCCGTCTGAGGTTCAGATATGATTTCGAATACTGGCTTTACAAATGCGTTCCCGTCCGTGACAAATACGGTGCGGGAATGATTCCGTTTGTTCTGAATGAAGGGCAGCGCAAAGTGGTTGCCGAATTCGAGCGGATGAGATTTGCCGGACAGCCGATACGCGTAATCGTGCTCAAAGCCCGCCAGTGGGGATGTTCCACCGTTGTTCAGGCATATATGGCGTGGATTCAGATTATCCACAAACGCTGGTGGAACAGCGTGATTTGCGCCCAGTTCAAGGATACCTCCAATATCCTGCGGCAGATGTATTTCCGTATTCTCGAAAACTATCCGGAAGAGTTTCTTGACGAAGATGAAGCGCTGCGGTTCAAGCCCGTAAGCGGTAGCCGCAATATCTATGAACTTTCCGGCCGTGACAACTGCCTGCATATTGCCTCCGCATTTAATCCAGAGGCGATTCGCGGTGCCGATCTTGCCATGGCGCATCTCAGCGAGGTGGCTTTCTGGACCGATACCGCGACCAGAAAGCCCGGCAATGTGGTGCGTGCCGTGTGTGCCTCCGTCAATATGCTACCGATGACCTTTGTTGTGCTTGAAAGTACGGCGAACGGGGTAGGCGGATATTTTCACCGCGAATGGACCGCCGCTTCCGCCGGGCAGAGCGACAAGACGCCCGTATTTGTTGCGTGGCATGAGATTCCCGGCTATTCGACTCCCGTCGGAGATGTTGCCGCTCTGTGGAACGAACTCGATGAATATGAGCTGAACCTGTGGAATGACGGACTGACGCTTGAACAGATCAACTGGTATCACCACAAGCGGAGGGAGTATCAGAAGCAGTGTGATATGGCAGCCGAATATCCGTCAAATCCCGGTGAGGCGTTCAATGCCACCGACAACAGCGTATTCTCTCCCGAAGCGGTGAACGCGATGCGCGAGGACTGTATGCGTCCTGTTGCGGAAGGTGAAATCTCGGGAGAGGCCGCCACCGGTCCGGATGCGCTGAAGAATGTCCGTTTTTATGAAGAAAGCAATGGGCGGCTGAAGGTATGGAAATATCCTGACCGCACGGTGTTGAAGAAAAACCGTTATGTGGTGAGCGTTGATATCGGCGGCAGAAGCGATGATAGCGACTGGTCCGTTATCGCGGTGTTCGACCGTCTGAATCCCGATGCCCCTGAAGTAGCGGCGCAGTGGCGCGGGCATGTGGACCATGATATTCTTGCATGGAAGGCGGCGGCGATTGCAAAATGGTATTGCGAAGCCTTGCTGATAATCGAAAGCAACACTCTCGAGACTGACCGCACTGAAGGCGACCACGGTGAGTTTATTCTTCACGAGCTTGAACGCTGTTACCGTCACCTTTACCGGAGAGAAGACGGTAAGCCCGGATTTCACACCAATCGCGCTACCAAAACGAGGGTGATTAACTCGCTGATTGCCGCTTACCGCGACAGGGGATATGTAGAACGGAGTGAAGAGGCAATCAATGAAGCGTTGACCTACGAACGCAAGCCCCGCGGTTCGTTCGGTGCGAAAGACGGGGCGCACGATGATATGGTAATGAGCCGTGCGCTGGCGATAACCTGCTGCGGAGATTTGCGTCGTCAGGAACTGAAACAGGAACGCACCGCCGAAAGTCTGCGTCGTCTGGCAGCCTGAGAAAAGGGCATAAAAAAAAGCAGTGATAGCGGAGTATCACTGCCCTTATATCAGGATTTGAATGTCTTATTTTGTTTCTACCTGAGCTTTTGCACGTGCAATATACATATCGATGTCAAGACCATATGCATTTGCAAATTTAGAGTAGTCTGCTTTGATGGTTTCGTACATCTTAAGAGCTTTTTCAGCGTTACCTTGTTCAGTGTATACGTTAGCTTTTTTAAGAAGGAACAACGGAGTGTAAAGAGCATTATCATCACTTGCGCTTACAGCAGCGTCGAAAGCAGAAAGAGCTTTGTCAAGTTTGCCAAGGTTTACAAGACAGTCCCCTTCAAGAGATTTAGCGGCAGCAGCAACAAGAGCATCGCTAAAATCAGCTTTGTTCAAGTATTTAAGAGCTTCTTCGTTTTTGCCGTCTTTGTAAAGAGCGATAGCAGCTTCAAGAGCGGCACGGCTGCCTGCTTCGTTGCTGAATTCGTCAGCTACAAGTTTGTATTGAGCCAAAGCTGCGCTGTCGTTGCCAAGAGTCATTTCAAGGTCAGCTTTAGAAATTTGATCAACGGAATTCTGGTGTTTCGGAGCGCTGATACCGTAGAAGTAAAGCAGGATAATTGCAGCTACGATAACGATACCTGCGACAGACCAGGTAATGATTTTTTTGTTGTTTTCAACGCGTTGCTCTACAGAAGTAAGAGTTTCGTTCAGCTCATCGATAGATGTGCGTGTTGTTTCTTTTTTATTAGCCATTTTATGATGTTTTTTTGTTATTGCAATTGGTATTTACAAGATGCAAAAGTAATAGAATAAAACGATTAACGCAATTTTATTGACTTTTTTTTCTGCAAGTTAGCACCAAAAGCATAAGGATGGGGCGAAAATGCTCATCAAACACGATTTCCGTGCGGTGAGCGTTTGGGAAAAATCCTGAATAAATCCGTGCTAAATTTGTGAAAACAAGCGGATTGCCCGCATCAAAAAAAAAGGCTCGGAAGCGCAACTTTAATGGGTTGTGATGATCTCGGTTTAAAATTTATGATTATATTTGTAACGGTAATATTGAAAAAAAAGATTCACAAATTAACTGGAAACATGAAAAAGAAATTAGCAATATTGAAAAACGATTTGTGGCTTGAACCGTATGCTGACGCAATCAGTGGTCGTCACGAGGACGCTGTGCGCAAAGAATCGGAACTTACCCGTGAGGGAGAGATTACTTTGTCGGACTTTGCTAATGCCCATCAGTATTTCGGATTGCACCGCACCAAAAAGGGCTGGACATTCCGTGAATGGGCTCCTAATGCTACTGCAATATATTTGATAGGAACTTTTAACGACTGGATCGTGAGCCGCAACTATGCACTGCTTGCTATCGGCAACGGCGTATGGGAAATCAATCTGTCCGCAAAAGCCGTCAAACACGGCGATTTGTACAAATTGCGCGTGGAATGGAAAGGAGGTTGCGGAGAACGCATCCCGGCATACGCCACAAGAGTTGTTCAGGATGAAAAATCCTACATCTTCTCCGCTCAGGTCTGGAATCCGAAAAAAAAGTACGAATTCAAGAAAAAAACTTTCCGTCCGAAGAAAACTCCGCTGCTGATTTACGAATGCCATATCGGTATGGCTCAGCAGGAGGCGAAAGTAGGTTCTTACGAAGAATTCCGTACCGAAATCCTTCCGAGAATCAAAAACGAAGGATATAACGCCATACAGATTATGGCTATCCAGGAACATCCTTACTACGGTTCGTTCGGATACCATGTATCCAGTTTCTTTGCTGCATCCAGCCGTTTCGGTACACCGGAAGAACTGAAACACCTTATTGACGACGCTCACAAGGCAGGTATTGCAGTGATTATGGATATCGTTCACTCCCACGCAGTGAAGAACGAAGTTGAAGGACTCGGCCGTTTCGACGGCAGCTACAGCCAGTACTTCTACCCGGACGGCAGAAGAGAACATCCGGCATGGGATTCCCTTTGCTTCGACTACGGCAAGAACGAAGTGCTTCACTTCCTGCTTTCCAACTGCAAATTCTGGCTTGAAGAATATCATTTCGACGGTTTCCGTTTCGACGGCGTAACTTCCATGCTGTATTACAACCACGGTTTGGGACAGGCGTTCGGAAGCTATGACGACTACTATAACGGCGGTCAGGACACCAACGCCATTACCTACTTGACACTTGCCAACAAACTGATTCACGAAGTCAACCGCAATGCGATTACCATTGCCGAAGAGATGAGCGGAATGCCGGGCCTTGCATCCAAATTCAAGGACGGTGGTATCGGTTTCGACTACCGTATGGCCATGGGTATTCCTGACTACTGGATCAAGATGATTAAAGAGAAAAAAGACGAAGACTGGCATCCGACTTCCATCTGGTGGGAACTGACCAACAGACGTGCCGACGAAAAGACCGTCAGCTATGCGGAAAGTCACGACCAGGCACTTGTGGGCGACAAAACCATCATTTTCCGTCTTATCGATTCTGATATGTACTGGCATATGATGACCAAAGACAATACCTACAGCGTTGAACGCGGTATGGCACTGCACAAGATGATTCGCCTTGTAACCTGCTCAACCATCAACGGAGCATATCTTAACTTTATGGGCAACGAATTCGGTCATCCGGAATGGATTGACTTCCCGCGCGAAGGCAATGGCTGGTCTTACCAGTATGCCCGCCGCCAGTGGGATCTTGTTGACCGTGAAGATTTGAAATACAAATATCTTGCAGCGTTTGACAAAGCGATGATAGAACTTGTCGGCAGCGTCAAGAACTTCCAGGCTCTTCCAATCGTGAAGATGATGGACAAAGACGATGACCAGGTGCTTGCCTACAAACGCGGAGACCTTGTGTTTATCTTCAACTTCAGCCCGAACAAGTCGTTTACCGACTATGGTATCCTTGCACTTGAAGGCAAATATGAAGTGGTGATGAGCAGTGATGACAAAGAGTTCGGCGGATTCGGAAACATTGACCGCGACGTCAAACACTTTACCCGTCACGATGATCTGTACGCTGCGGACGGCAAAGGCTGGCTGATGCTTTATTTGCCGGCACGTACCGCTACCGTATTGCGCAGAGTGGAATAATATTTTTCCTGAAATATTCTGAAATCCCGACGTATCTCGCCGGGATTTTTTATTTGGTGATGTTTTTGATTTTGATGAGGATGGCGGAACGGTTGTCGTGATTGTATTCGGTCATCTCTTACAATATCAATATTTTCTCCGTCTCCGTCATGGTGTCGTCCGCAAGGACTTCAAGAAATTCCGTTCCATTGTGATTTTTGGTCATACCGTCCGAGCTAAGCATGAAATAATCGCCCGGTTTGACATCCGTAATAAGTTAGAAGTCACCCATGTCCCATGGATTGTCGAAAGCGCACATCGTGCGGGTGTTGATGTTTCGGCGCGGGTCGGTCATCATCTATTCTTCGGTAATTTTCCTCCCCCCCCCCCCCATACCTTCCCAGACAATAAAAAGTTTTGCCGCCACTGGGGCAGTTTCGAATGCCGGGGCCATGTTGCCTTCCTGGTTTTTGGGGCTGCCGATTTCGTATACAGCCTTCGGTGGGGTGGTTTCGATTTTCATAGCTATGTTTTTTTTTAAACTGTAATTATAATAAAAAAGCGTGCCAGAAAGTTTTCCGATTCTCAAAATAAATGAAATTTTTTTTGATTTTCCCCGCGAAAATGCCAAATGAGGGGGTAATAGTTTAAAATTAGACTATAACGGACTTTTTAAGAGTGTAACAGCTCAAATTTGAGCTATTAATAGGGAGAAAAACGGCGGGATGGGAGTCCCGCCGTTTATATTTTGATATTTTTAAAAGTCCGGTTTTGCTGAAACTTGAAAACTGTTTGTATCAGCTGGCTCCGACTTTGAAATGTCCTGTAATGGTGCCTTCGCTGAAGGTCAGGGAGAATGAACCGTGATAAAACGGGCCGTTTGGGTCGAAGGATTCGATTTTGAACGTGCCGTTTTCAACATATTCCGAAGTTAGGTTTTTGTATACGGTTGCGAAGCAGTGACCGTTTTCTTTCAGCCAGTTGAAATATGCGCCGGAATTACCGGGTCCTGTCGGGTCAAAGTTTTCTGGAATCTCTTTTTTGAACGCAAACTCTTTTCCGACAATTTCCTTCAAATCTTTAACCCGCAGCCAAATATCGATATAATATTCGGGTTGAGCTTCTCTGTTTTCTCCCAGTTCCGTATAAAATTTACAGTAATTTTCAGATTCCTGATACAGATACGGAGTTGCCATTGGAGAGTTCGGATTAAAGGCATGTTCAATCCTGGTCTGGTCTATCAGCGGTTTGCCGTTCAGTTCCGCTTTGCAGTACCATTTGAAATAGTGATTCTCGTCATGCTTTTCGCAGGAGGTCAGTCCGATTCCCAGCAAACAGAGAACGGTTGTCAAAATAAGGAGTTTGGTTTTCATAAGACTTTGGAAACGGTATTTTAATTTTCTGTCTGGGTGTCTTCCGGTTTCAGGAAGTCCTCAGGAAGACCTTCGGACTCAATCTGCTCCTTGCTCATGATTTTGACCAGTTTGAATTCAGACCAAAGCGGATCATCCATCAATCTGTCGTCAACGTAGCTGGTTTCACCGACAAGAAGTTCGTATTCATAGCCCGGTTCGTACCGGAACCCTTTGATGTTTGTCATCGGGAACGGGTGCCAGTTAGGTTTTGACGGAGTTTTGATTGCCAGAACGTCGGTCTGCAGCAGCGCACCGTCGTTAACGATGTGGCCTTGCAGAGTTTTGGATGCGACAGTCATGATGTATTCTTCGTAAACGACTGAGATATGGTCTTCATCATCATCACAGCTTGTAAGCGCGAACGGAAGGATACTCAATAACATAATGATGATTCTTAGACTTAATTTTTTCATGATTTAACGGTTTGATTAGTTAGTATTCTATTGTATAAATGCTCCGGTGCCTGAAATCTTGCACCGGAACTGAAAAATTTATTCTTTGACCGGTTGGTAGTCGGTCCATGTCCTGAATTTGTCGCTACTCAACTGCATCATCAGTTTCTGTTTGCCGCCGTGGAAATGAGTGCGGAAATCAATTAGGATAGCATCGCCATTACCGATATTGTGGTCGGTTACCAGCAGTTTGCGGTTGTTCCAGTAAAGAACTTTCACTTTGCCCTGAAAGGATGATTTGACAATGTTTCCGCCTGCATCTGCAGTCTTGTAAGTGCATGAAATGAAATTCTCACCGTTTTTGCGAGAAAGTTCCACCATGGAATATTCGTCGGAATTCGGAAGAATATCCCCCTTGTCATTTGTAGCGGATTCCCATTTGCCGAACCACGGAAGAGCGTTGACAAAAACACCGTTGTCTTTCAGCGTCAATTTGCCGTCTTTAACGTCAAAAATCAGAGATTCGGACAGGATGCCGTCTCTCAAAGTAACGCCGGTCTTCGTTCTTTCCCATGAGTAGCTTTTCTGTATTTCGGTGCCGTCACGTTCGAAATTCACTTTTGCGCACTGTGAATTTTCCATGAATTCCAGCATGAAAGTTTTGCCCTCGAATTTTTCAAAAGCATTCTCCGCAAACCATACACCCATGAAAGGCAGATTGGTTTTGTAGGTGATATCGTTGCCGAAAGCAAGTCGCACGCCGAAAATGCTGTACTGGTGCGGTGTGAATTCTTTCGATTTCCCGATTTTAAGAAACAGTTTGTGATTGGAGGTAAACCATTTCAGTTTGCCCTTGTCGCATGAGCCGGTACCGTCCTCGTTGAAAGTGAAGTCGGTCGGATATTTGCCGGTAACGTCGTTTTCCTGTTCCCATTCTCCGATGAGTCTCCAGTCGTATTCTTTGACCACCTTGTCCGGATTGTTGTCATCCGGCTCGAAATTGTCGTTGCAGGACGGAAGAAAGAACAGACACAAGAGTATCGGCAGGATATTAATCAGATTTTTAAGTTTCATATTCAGTATTTTGGTTTTGTTTGCAAAGTAAATACAAAAAGGGATACCAGTCTGCGAAAACGGTAACATATTGTGTTTGAAAAGTCTGTTTTAGACAAAAACGGCGGGATTTTGTCCCGCCGTCGCTATGACAATGATAATTTGTTATCAGAAATTGTAAGCAACACCGAAGTTAAAGCCTCCTCCGATAGAGAATCCTATTGCATTAACATCGTCCATGTAACTGTATTGAAGCAAAGTAGTTCTTGCCAGCAAGTCAACTTTGTCAGAAACCTTGACTTTCAAACCCGGGCATATTCCGATTCCGAAACCATCAGCAGAGTAGCCGTTTAACCATGAATGATTATAAGCGATTTGAAGGTCAGCAAAGAAATCAACGATTTTTACACGAGCGAAAGTTGCCCTACCGAAAGGCGCAATACTTAAAGTTGTGACATCAGCACCTGCGGATGCATACGAAATGCCGAGCATAGCACCGACAGTAAAAGTCTTGTTAATCTGGTATCCAAATTCCGGGACTATAGCCAATTCAACGCCTGAATCGGAATCACCATCAACAGAAACACGGCTTGCGGAAATACCAAAAGTACCACCTAAATAACATTGTGCATTAACTGCCACTGCGACCAATACGGTCATACATAGAAATAAAATTCTTTTCATAGTTTTGAATTTGTTTAATATAGTTTATTATACCCGTTGGCGGAATTAATTTGATAAATATTTATGTGTAAAAAGATGTGC